>Ga0307490_1000004_pt1 | contig 271418 bp, 256 predicted proteins | sample SI3UmetaG_FD_202118 | JGI IMG/M metagenome (GOLD analysis project Ga0307490, IMG submission 202118) | Sea-ice brine microbial communities from Beaufort Sea near Barrow, Alaska, United States - SI3U | ecosystem: Environmental > Aquatic > Marine > Coastal | place: USA: Alaska | collected 2017-05-06
CCCGCGCTCCCTCACCAACTTGACTGCCTCAACCTTGAACTCGCGACTGAACTTTCGTCTCTGCATGGCTACCTCCGGCTTCATGAAACACCCAATCTCGGTGTCCATCAAACCGGCAGCAGCTCAGATCAGTCTCATCGCAGTCAAGGCGCCGCGACGAGCTTCAGGAGGACCGACAAGTGTTGAAATGGCCAGTTCGTTGGCCCGATATTGAGTAACTAACTTTAGCCAATGCCAGAGAGGTACATTTTCGTAATGGACATTCCTCAACCCACACGAAACTAAACCGTCCAGTTCCATTTGGCTAAATTCCACGTCCAACTTGCCGGCAAATAAGATATTCGCATCATGAACACCCAACGATTTGTCATCATTTCCGGACTTACCGAGAATTTCTCCGAGCAATCTAAATCTAGCAACCTCGAGCGGCGAGGCGGAACCATCCTCATTAGTTCCTCTATCTCCGTCGATTAGATTTCTAAGAAAAGCCATGCCCTCCATCGGTAGTATGGCCTGCTGAGTCGAGGCGACTTCGTCAGGCTCCGCAGCATTTTTGGTTTCTTCTGCGATCTTCGTTGATTCCAGATTTAGCAAGTTCAAAACATACGACGAAATACAGCGTCGCATCTTTGTTTCAAAATCCCGAAGGTTGTTGAAACCCTCAAAATAAAGTTGTTTCTCCGCTACAATCTTTTCGCGGAAGCCAATCACTCTCTTCAAGCTTTCGCCTGGATCAAGCGCGAGAGATTGATCCACATGCTTGAAAAGCAAACTTATTTCTGGCTTCCCACTTTTGGCACGGGTTCTAAGGGCCAGCTCAAATTCTTCTTCAAAGCCTGACGTATATTTACCATCGCGGTCTGGTGGCGAACCCCAGTGCTTCCACATCATGCCGATAAAGTATTCGCATCGTTCGACATCTTGATTGATTATTTTCTGAGGTCGTCCGTATCTTGAAACCGTATCTTCCCAGCCGATCAAATCAACATGGCACCTAAAAGCTTCGCCATAGATCGCGTTAAACTCATCAACCACGATTTTTGCCGAAGCTCTTTCATCAGAGAGGTCTCCGGGTGAAGCGAGAAAAACCCTAATTATCTTTCGGCTATCAACCATTCGCTCGCCCCGGTTCAAAATGTACCTAGATACATGCCCTGTTCTTGAGGACGGTTGAATCCTTAAAAGCAATCTCCCCACAGAACTTGACAACCTGATATCTTAGGCTTATGTTCCTATCACTTCATTCATGAGGGGCGCTTCTAGAGGCGTTCTTGAAGTGGAATGAAGCGCGGCGCCCGCGCGCGTGTCTCGCACACACGTCGTCCGGGAGGCTGAGGGTCACCGTCCGGGCCAACTATGTGGCTCTGCCGTTCGCGGCTGGACGCGGCGAGGACGAAGGCGGCGAAAGCCGGCCGGATCAGGGGTCGAGTTGCTCCCCCATCCTCACCCGGAAGTACGGTCCCGACGCCCAAAATCGCCGCTTATGGAGCGCCGCAAGGCGATGCGCTTCCGGGGACCGTCGCTTCGCACGCGATGCCGGAAGCGAGACAATACAATTGCGCCTCGCGGCGCTCCATCTCCCCTCGGGATTTTCGAGGGTGAGCCGAAACCCAACCCGCGCCATCGGCGCGCGGGGACGCATCTCTATGCGCGCTGTTTGAAATTTAAATCTGAAAGGACGTCATTGGTCGCTGAACGCACCCGCATATTCAATGTCATGGCCGGGCTTGTCCCGGCCATCCCGATAACGAAGGCACCGTGCTCACCTGACCGGGATCACCGGGACAAGCCCGGTGATGACAAACTGTGAATGGCGCAAGATATCGCGTCACACTCAATCTTTTGCAAAGCGCACACGCCGGGAACGGGTTAGACAAAACGCGTACCGATGCGTTGGTGTCGCAGCCAGAAACCGGCAAAAGAGGCTGCGTCCATCGTCCCCGTTGCGGCCGGTTGTCACCCGGCGCATGCAAGGGGCAACGCGCGGGCCGCGCTGTGGTTCATGCTCACGTTTTTGTGTGGAATTTTGCCGTAACGGCGGGGTCTTATCCGCGTATCTACGGCACAGGCGCGAAATGCCGACAGCACTCAAGAGGATCACCATGGATCACAGCCAGTTCCGCCGCACCGCTCTCGCCCTCTCCGCCGCCGGCGTGCTGGCGCTCGGCTGGTTCGCGTCGCCGTCGCGCGCCGCCGAGGAAGCCTTCATCATTCCGCCGCCGGCTGCCGACATCGCGCCGACCGACGGCCTGAAAACTTTCGTGCTCGCAGGCGGCTGCTTCTGGGGCGTGCAGGGTGTCTACCAGCACACCAAGGGCGTGACCAACGCCGTGTCCGGCTATGCGGGCGGCAAGGCCTCGACCGCGAATTACGAGGCGACCACGCGCGGCACCACCGGCCACGCCGAAGCGGTGCAAATCACCTACAATCCGAAAGAGATTTCGCTCGGCAAGCTGCTGCAGATTTATTTCTCGGTGGTGCACGATCCGACCCAGCTCAACCGCCAGGGCCCGGACACCGGCACCCAGTATCGCTCCACCGTGTTCACCTCGGACCCGGCCGAGCGCAAGCTGGTGCAGGACTACATCGCGCAGTTGAGCGCCGCGAAGGTCTACAAGAAATCGATCGCGACCACGCTCGAACCGCTGCAGGGCTTCTATCCGGCGGAAGATTATCACCAGGACTACCTGACGCTGCACCCCAATCAGCCCTATATCGTGTTTAACGATTTGCCGAAGATCGAGAACCTGAAGAAGATCTTCGCCGAGAACTATCGCGAGAAGCCGACCCTGGTGCGCGAGGCCAAGGCGGCAAACTAAAGGCGACGCTCCGGGCGAGCGGCGTTTGACTTGAGACCAAAGCGGCGGACCCGGCAGGTTCGCCGCTTTGATGTGAGACCCACACCAACGATAAGGGGCTAGCGAATGACCGACATCAAGACGAAGACCGGCTCCGGCACCGTCGAGAAATCCGAGAACGAGTGGCGCAAGGAGCTGACGCCGATGCAGTACGCCGTGCTGCGCGAGAAGGCGACGGAGCGGCCGTTCACCGGCGAGTATGACCACGCATTCGATCCCGGCACCTATGTCTGCGCCGGATGCGGGCAGCCGCTGTTCGAGTCCGATGACAAGTTCGATTCCGGCTGCGGCTGGCCGGCGTTCTCCGCCCCCGCCGCCGAGAGCAGCGTTGCAGAAGAACGTGACGTCTCGCACGGCATGGTGCGCACCGAAGTGCTGTGCTCGAAATGCCAGGGCCATCTCGGTCACGTCTTCCCCGACGGGCCCGGGCCGACGGGACTGCGTTACTGCATCAATTCCGCGGCATTGAAACTCGAGCCCAAGTAAACCGGGCGTAAACACGTCTCTCTTTCAGAGAAAATTTGAATCCGCGCGGCTTGTCTCAGGCCGCGCGGCTCCTATCTCTGCGTTCCGTTCGTACGCGAACGGTAAAAAACGCCAACAAGAAACGCGCCCAAAGAACTTCTGCATTTTAAGGAATTCATGATGTCCACCAGATCGCGCCAGACCGTGCTGGCACTCGGCCTCGCAGGCCTTCTCATCGACGCCGTCGCGTCCCATCCTGCCTTCGCCGTCAGCAGGGTCACACTGTTCAAGGTCGTCTCGCCGCAAAACGAAATCGTGATCGGCCTCACCAAGGCCGAGCTTGCGCAGATGCAAGGCCGAACCCCCGATGCCGTTGAAAAGGCGCTGCGCGGCGCGGGCGCGCTTCAGGTCTGGCAATATGGAGTCCGCCGCGGCGTCAGCGGCGTGCCGGAGCAGGCGCCGGTTCGCAAGATCGAGATTTCCGCCGACCCCGACACGCACATCGAGCACTACACGTCGCCGCTGAAGGTGGTGTCGATCACCGATGAAATCATGACGGAAGCGATCCAGTAGCGCATCGCCAGCCCCTTCCGCCGATCCCTCGTTGTCCGGCTTTTGCCTGACTAAATCCGGGAAAATCGCGCCCTGCAAAATGTTCAAGCCGCCATGCGAACCCGCGGCCACCGTGGCGCGAGTTTCAGCAAACTCTAATGCATTGAAATTCAAGCGCTTATTCGGCCCACCTGCGGGCCTGCCATGCCATTCATCATAGACCGTATGACGGGTCGCAATTGGCAAAAAAAGGCCTATATTAGAGTTTCTTCTGGAATGAATGACTCAAGGCCGCGCGGCTCTCCCGATGGACCCGCCCCCGGCCGCCCGTTTTCATCGAATCCCAATCGAGAAGGCCGAGACCATGGCTGCGTTCAATTACAACACCGAAGCCGAACTCTTTCCTGCGGCGATCCGCAAGAAAAAGCGCGCCGGCTTTGCTTACCGCCGGTTCCCGACCGCAGCCGAGGCCGTGCAGTTTGCGATCGAACAACTTCCCGCAGACAGCCTGAACGGGGCGTACCTCCAGGTGGACGAGGCCCGCTTCGACCAGAGCGGAATCCGCACGCTGTACGAGAGCGAAGCGTTTCCGCTCGAGCGCAACCGGCCGGAGCCGGTGGCTGCGCCTGAGGACGAGAAGCAGACCGCGACGGGCTGATCCCGCAGCGGCGCTTTAACGCCCCATCGTTACAACGCAACGACATCACCAAGCTCTCCTCCTCAAGCTCTCGGCTGCTTGTCCATCCAGCGCTTGAGGATTCGCATGTTGCGCATGTTGGCGCGGAACATGACGTCGAACGCGTCGCCGGCGAACGGCACCAGGCCCACCACGCCGTCCAGCGCGACATTGCCCAGCATCCGCGCCACCAGATACTTCGGCGCGCCGAGCGCCCTCGCCTCGCGCACGATCCACAGCGAGATCGCCGTGGTGAGGATATCGCCGACCACCGGCACGAGACCGATCAGGCCGTCGATGCCGTAGCGGATCTTGGTGCCCGGCACCACGAAGGCGACGTCGAGCAGTTTCGACAAGGCCTCGATCCGCGCAAAGCGCTGCTCGCGCGTCAGCGGGCCGAACGAGATGCCGCCGAGCGCGCCGCTGATGTTCTGGAAATCGACGCCCGGGCCGAACGGCCCCGATGCGCCGAAGCCGCCGGGATGCACTTCATTGCCGTCCTGATCGATGATCGGCGGCCGCTTGCCGCCGCTGCGGCGGCGCGCGGTGCTGTCGAAGATGTCGTCGGTCATTCTGGCGCTCGTCATGGTTGGTGGCACCCCGTTTAACACAAGCCCGCGCGGGCGTTTCCCGCACAAGCTTCCCTACATAGGAACGCGCGATTGCGGCGCAAGTTGCGGCAAGATAGCGCGGCCTGAAATGACCACCCTGCGACATATATGAGGTCTCATGAGCAGAGCTTTCGTCAAGGACCAGGACGCGGACAGCGTCGTCGACCTGCCGGATCGGCTGATTTCGGAGCACCCGAATGACGTGACGGCGCACGGCCTTGAGCTGATCGAGGCCGAGCTGAAGCGCGCGCAGGAAGCGCTTGCGGCCGCGCAGGCGGCGGACGACCGCGAAGCCATCGCGCGAGCGTCGCGCGACATGCGCTACTGGGACGCGCGGCGCGCGACCGCGCATGTGGTGGCGCCCTTTGAGGACACCTCGCAGGTCCGCTTCGGCCACACCGTGAAGCTTGCGCGCGACGACGGCCGCCAGCAGATCTTCCGCATTGTCGGCGAGGACGAAGCCGATCCCGCGAAGGGCACGCTGTCCCATGTCGCGCCGCTGGCGCTCGCGCTGTTCGGCAAGAGCGTCGGTGACACCGTGCGCGCCGGCGAGCACGAACTGGAAATCCTCGACATCCGTTGAGGCCGCGTGCCGGAATGCGCGCATGGTGTCGCCGCTCCTCACCAGACACCGATCCGTTCCAGCCGCCGCAGCACGATCTGCCGCATGCGATCGTTGACGCGCGCAAGCTCCTCACGCGGCGCATTGAGCCGCGATTCATTGAGCTGACACACCATGTCGGGTCCCTGACAACGGCGCGCGCGGCGGCAACGCTTCACCGGACAGTCGAGCCAGTTCTCATAAGAATCCGACAGCTTGCGCATCATGCTCTCAACGCCTGTGTCGGACAGAAGATACTCGCGCGTCGCCTCGGAGATGTCGGGAAACGCCTCCTGCGCGTCGCAGCTCTCTTTCAGAGTCTCTTTCGTCGTCTTTCTCGTCCTCTCTCGTCTCGCTCTTTGCATGTTGTCGCCTTTCCTGTGAGCAGGTTCTTTGCGGAGCACGCGTGATCGCTTCCCCGCGCAAAAACGCGGATGCCCGTTCAGCGATGTTGTCGAACCGTGTGCTGCCTCTCAGCGAAGAGAGGGAGGAGGAGCGCCGAAAGACGCGCCTTTGAGTTGAAGTGCGCGGCCGGCTTCGTGTCGCCACGAGAGCAATGGCCGCGAAACGCCTTTCGACGCTCCGCCGCGGCGATTTCTGTCCTCGGGACCGTACTTCCGGGTGAGGATGGGGGGAGAAACTCGACCCCTGATCCGGCCGGCTTTCGCCGCCTTCGTCCTCACCGCGTCCAGCCGCGAACGGCAGAGCCCCATAGTGAGCCCGGACGGTGACCCGAGGCCTCCCGGGAGCGGAGGAGGACGTCCCTCCTCGCGCACGCAGGCGCCACATCCCGCCCCGCGCTATCAAGCGTCCCTGGCAACGCCCCTCAAGTGAGGCGGGATGCGGTGAAGATGCGTTAGGCGTGAGAAAATGTCAAGGATTATTTTCCTAAAAATATGTACAAGCGGGCGCTAGAACACTAAGTCCAAACGTCACAAACCGTCATCCAACGGTGACATGAGCGCAGAGCAGAAATCTCGAAAACACTACAAAAGAGCAGGAAAATGCAAGGAACATTGCAAGAACCTTAAGCTTTCCTATATACCGTGGCTGTGAATCAATCTGTCAACAAGGGAGGCAGGATGGCTACCGTTTTTGATGTTGCTGACTGCATCCTGCAAAAACATGGCGCAATGACCGCCATGAAATTGCAAAAGCTTGTCTATTATTGTCAGGCTTGGTCCCTTGTTTGGGACGAGCGCCCTATGTTTGAAAATAAAATAGAGGCTTGGGCTAATGGCCCTGTATCGCCTGCATTGTTTGACGCCCATAAGGGCAGCTACATTGTTGAGGCTGAACCTAAAGGCGATTGCAACAAATTAGATAAAGACGCCGTCGAAACTATCGACGCGGTTTTGAAATCCTATGGTGATAAGTCCTCGCAATGGCTTAGCGACCTTACTCACCGCGAAAAGCCTTGGCGGATCGCCCGAGAGGGCTTGCCTGACGGCGTTCGAGGCAACGTCGAAATCACTCATGGCTCAATGGCGGACTACTACGGCAACCTCTAATATCGCCGGGCTATGGGTAAAAAAGATAAGCAAGTAAAAATTGCTGAGCGACCGCAACCGATAAAGGTTGCGAAGTTCGATCATTCCCACATCGAAGGAATGCCACTCGCGTGGCGTTTTAGTGGTTGCGATACTGCTGGTCCATTTGCTTGGACCAATCTCATCGATCCTGAATACAAGTTGGTAATTGAAAAACTACACGAGTTTGAAGTTAAAACTTGGAATGAGATAGCCGCAACAGGCTCTCATAAGATTGAAGCTTACAGAATCGAAAAATCAGCGCGCGATAGGCTGACAGTCATCGAGCAGGACGACATTGATGAATTGATGTCGTTCCGGCTCAACGGAACTAACCGCGTGTGGTGCATCCAAATGCAGAACGTAATGAGGGTGATTTGGTGGGATCCAAACCATCAAGTTTATCCGGTCGCCAAAGACCGAAACGACCGGGGAAAGAAAGCTAGCCAACGCTAGTTCTTCGCCAGCTAACGTTTTGAGACTTTTCACCGCGATGCTTACGTCCCTCGCGCCACGCGCTTTGGCATCCCCGGCAGCGGCCGTTGCTCTTCCGCTCGGCTTCGCGGATGCGGGTGCCCTGCTCGAGCACGCGCTCGGGCTTTCCGGTCGAGTCCTAAATCAGCGCATCCACCACAAGACCGGCATCGTTTGTCACTGTTAGTCTTCCGACGTGCGGGAGCTTTTAGTTTGAGCAGACCGGCCGGGCCGCCGCCGATCGTCACCGCCAGCGCGGTTGTTCGCCGCGCGATAGATCTCAAGGATTAAATGAGCCTGTGCGCGCCGCCGGTGAGCGTCCTGTCCGGCTTGCAGGGTCTCGGCCAGACCCAGCGGCGGGGCGGTGCGATCGTTGGGTGACATTGAATCCTCCAGGTGGCCGCCTGACGCAAAAGCTTATGCTGAAATTTACACGCAACAGCCTGTGAACCTGTGTGAGGTAGCTCACAGTTTCTTTCCTGTCGGTGCACTTTGGCGCTAGAACTGGATCACGGCGACGTGAGCTTGGCCCGGAATTTCAACCGGAACAGCTCACAGCAAGCGCGCGGCTTCCTGTTACGCGACGACCATCGCGGCAGGAGACGATACGCAAGATTTGTGCGGATAATTGCCCCTCACGCCACGCGCTTTTTTTAAGCCACGCGTTTGGGCATCTCCAGCCCCGGCAGCGGCTGCTGCTCTTCCGGTTCGGCTTCGCGGATGCTGTAACCCTGCTCGAGCACGCGCTCGGGCTTTCCGGTCGAGTCCTGAATCAATGCGTCGACCACAAGGCCGGCATCGTCGGCATAGTGCCAGACATCGTTCTCGGTCGGCAGCGCGCGGCTGATCTGATGGTCTTCCACAAACAGGGCATAGGGCATGGGTTGCTCCTTCGACGCGTCGTGAAGACTGCTGGTCCACAACGACCGTCACATCCAATCAACGCGGAAGCCGCGCGCCGGTTTCCTGAATCCGAGGTGCGCCTGTTAGTTCAGCACCATGCCGAACATGAGCAGAACCGCCAGCCCGGCGAAGGCATAGCGAAGCGGACGGTCTTCCGCGATCTTCTCGATCAGTTTCATGTTTCAAGCCCCGTCGGAAAAAAAGACAAAACAGCGGCAGCGGATTTGTTCCCGTCCGGCTGCGATTATTTGAGCAACCATCCGGCGCCGCGTGCGTTGTCGCTCTTGTCTAAGACAAGGAGTCTGCGTCAAACGGCGTCCGCAAAAAAACCCCGCCATCGGCCGAAGCCTTTGACGGGGCTCTTCGTGCCTGCATCCCTTTCGAGATGCGTGCACTTGCAGGGACAAACCCGCGGGCGTGATTTCGTTCCGTTCCCGTTCATTTTATTTCCGGCAAGGTGCCGCTCGCCGGGAACAAAGCCGGGGAACATTCTCAGGGCTCGCCGGTTGATCGCGTGGTCAGATAAGGATTGAGATCATGAAACAGATTGCAGTTGCCTTGGCAACGGTCGCGACCGTCGCCGTGATGTCCGCTCCCGCCGCCGAAGCCCGCGGCGGACGTAACGCTGCCGCGATCGGTTTTGGCCTTGCCGCCGGCGCGCTCATTGCCGGCGCCGCAGCCGCCAACTCGTACAACTATTATGGCGGTCCCGGTTATTACGGCGGCGGCCCGGCCTATTACGGCGAGCCTTACGCGTATGGCGGGCCGGTCTATGTCGAGCCGGTCTACGGCCCGGCTTACTACCGTCAGCGCGCCTATCAGCGAAATCACAGCAACAATCCGAATCCGGTGGATATGAACCCCTACAATCCCTGGTAACGGCGCGTTGCGTTGAGACGAAAGCCCGGAGCCTGCTCCGGGCTTTTCGCGCGCGCATGTTTCGCTCATGCACCGCCGCGCCGTTATGCACGGGGCGCATTCAGTGTGCTGGGACGCAAGCATTGGGACCGGCGAAATTGTTCTCTTGACTGCGCAAGAACAAAAAGAGAACATTCGCGCCAATCGTCAATACGGAACATCGTCATGTTGGATCGACTCGCCTCCGGCCCGCTGCCGGAATCGGAGCGGCTGGATGCTGCCGCGGATCAAGCCATCGCGGCCTGCGGCGGCGACATGCGCAGCACGATCCGCGCACTGATCCTCGCCAACGAATTCCTGGAGTACGAACTCTGCGAGATGTTCAAGGCGGTGACCAACGGACCCGGGAAATTTTCGGGCGACCGCGCCGACTGGTTCGATTGAAGGCGCCTTACTCGAACACGGCGCCATAGTGATAGGACGGCAGTTCGACCACCCGCACGAGCTTCAGCCCGGCGGCCTCCACGGATTGAATGGTCTGCTCTGGCGTCAGCCTCAACTCGGTTGCCGGTCCGCGCGGCTCACCCAGAACAGTTGTCTCCTCTCGCGGACGCGCGTGCCAGTTCACGATGGCAAACCGGCCGCCCGGAGCCAGCGTGTCTCGGACGGTGCGGGCCAGCCGCGTCCGGTCCGGCACGCCATGAAACACGTTGGCGAGAAAGACGAAGTCGGCTTTCGACGGGACCAACGCCGCCACGTCGTAGGCATCGCCGGCGACGAAACTGCAATTCGCCGCGCCGCTCTCGGCGAGGCGCACACGCGCGGTGTCCAGCAGTTGCTGATCGAGATCGATCGAGATGACGTGCCGTGCGACCTGCGCGATTTTCAGGGTGAACCACCCGTCGCCCGAGCAAAGGTCGATGACATCCATTCCGGGCCGAAGTCCCACCAGTTCGAGCACGCGGGCGGGGTCGGGCCACAGCGCCTCCCACCAGCCCGGATCTGGCATCCCTGTCCCGTCGAAAAATCCCGGGAGCGTCATACCGGTCTTGAACGCTACTTCTTGCCGCCCTTGCTCTGCTGATAGCTGGAGCCTGCGCCCTTCGGCGTGTTCTTGTCCGCCTTCGGCTTTTTCTTTTCCTTGTTGCCCTTGTCCTTGCCTTTAGCCATCGCGTCCTCCTGTTGCCGTCCGCCGCCCGGTGGCGATCCACATGCGGGCGATGCGTGAGCTTAACAGGTTGCGATGAGGCGCGCCGGAAAAAGCTGCCGCGTGAGGCATCATCCGATTACTGGAAAGGTCGGGAGAGGATCAGGCCGACTTGCGCAGCGCAGGTTCGGCCTCGAGCGGCGTGGCATCGAACACCGCATAGCCGTTCTTGCCGTCCTTCTTGGCGGTGTAGAGCGCCCGGTCGGCGGCCGCCAGTAGACGCTCGGCCTGCAATCCGATCTCGGGCCGCCATTGCGCGACACCGATCGACGCCGACAGCGCCAGCGGCGTGCCGTTCCATTGCAAGGCTTCGCCCTGGCAGGCTTCCAGCACATGGCGGGCGACCATCGCGCCTTCGCGCAGCGTGGTCGCGGGCAGCACCACGCAGAATTCGTCGCCGCCCATCCGGGCCAGCAGATCGCCGGTGCGCAGCCGGCTGCATGCCGCGCGGGTGAACAGCCGCAGGCATTCGTCGCCGGCGGCATGGCCGTGACCGTCGTTGATGTCCTTGAAGCCGTCGAGATCGATCATCAGGAGCGCGAACACCTCACCGCTGCGGCCGGAGCGCACGCATTCCTCGTCGAGCCGCGCCAGCAACTGGCGGCGATTGGCGGCGCCGGTGAGATCGTCGAACAGCGCGAGATCCGCGACCTCGGCGCGCAGATGGTCGATCGTCATCAGCAGGAAGCCGAAATTCCACATCATCGACAGGAACACCAGCCCCAGGATCAGCACCGCCTGAAACTGGTTGAAATCGATCAGCGACACCGGGCCTCCGACATGCAGCAGCGCTGCGAGGGAGCGCACGATATACACGGCGATCATCAGGATCGCGATGTAGCCGGACATCCGCGCACCGGGATGGGCGGTGCCGTCCTTGCGGGAAAACAGCAGCGGCAGCGTCATCGCGATCGGAATGGCCTGGCAGGCCGAGTAGATCAGGATGCGCATCACCATGTTGTCTTGCCAGACGAAGTACGCCAGGCCGAAGAAGTTGAACGTGACGATCGCAAACGTGAAGCGCCACGACACCGGCACGCCATAGAAGCGCCGGATGCCCATCGAGGCGAGGCAGACCGCCAGAACCAGAATGGATCCGCCGATCAGCAGCGGAATCAGCAGAAGCATCTTGGCTTCCGGATCGATGAAGCCGCGCGTCATCGCCACCGCGGCGCCGAGGGCAGCGACCAGCGCGCCTCCGGTCCAGAACCGTGCGGCATCGTGAGTGGGATAACTGCGAGCGACGTAGACCCACACCGTCCCGATCGCCACGAAGTTGACGACGAAAACGATCCAGAGCGTCGGGACACTCAGCATGAACAGGTCCAGGGTGCGCGGTGACCCGCGTCTTGTGCCCTGTCCCTCTGATCGATGGCTGCCCGATGCATAAGCCCACTCCTCAATCCCGCAAATGCAGGATCCGCCTCCCCCGAAGCCGGATGCATCCTTGCAGGGGCGGCCTTAACGGAGTCTGACCCGTGCCGGATAAACCGCGCCGTGGTTGTGAATTGATGAACAATGCGGCCGCGCGCTCAAATGAAAGCCAATCCGGCGCGCGCGCAGCCGCTCGCGAAAGCAAAACGAAAAACTTTGCTTGCTGTTAACCCTGCGCATGCGGGCGTCATCCACAGGAAAAAAGCACAGCCGATGTCACCAATTCGGCACAACGCTGAAAAACAGGCGACAAATTTCAGCGAATCGGTTCGGATCGGAATCGAGGCTGCGCACTGGCCTATCGCCGAGCATGCCTCGTGACGTTGACGTCAACTCGAACCCATGAGGATGCCATGGCGAAGAAAGCCAAGAAGGCGAAGAAGGCAGCGAAGAAGACAGTGAAGAAGGCCAAGAAGGCCAAGAAGAAGTAGTTTTATTTATTTGAAGTGGCTCGGGCGGAGTCGCTTCGCCCGAGCTGCCATTTGAAGCGGCCCGCAAAATCATCCGCCAAACAGGAGCCGCGCTATCGGCGCCCCGCACCTCTCTCCTCCCCAGCTTCCCGCCTCTCTTTTCCAGAGATGACCCGCTTCTCCGGCGGCGCTTGAATCCTCCACCCGATCCCGAAAAGACAGCCCCGCGCTCATTGCGCCGTAAGCGTCTCACGTCAGGCAACGCATTCAACCGAGGCTGACCGCCCGGAGGAATGCCATGACGAACGAGACACGCAGCAAACTCTGCAAACTGTCGTTCTGTTGCGGGCTTTTGCCTCGCACAGCGCCGCTGCCTGGCCTCGCGAACTCGCTACACCCTCGATGTCGTCCCCGCGAAGGCCAGGGAGTATGGGTCCCCGCTTTCGCGAGGACAACGTTGAGAGATTGCCAGGCTCTCCATCCGCTTTCTTCGCAATCGCCTCCCCCCGCAAACATAGGGCTGCTCTGTCGCAGGCAAACGAGCGGCCTCCAAGCTGGTGTTCACCGATGCCCTGTTGCCCGGCTACCGCCCGCGCGACGGTGGATTCTTCACCGCTTTCGTGACCATGGAGCCGGTGAAGGGCGGCACAAAATACACCGCGATCGCCGTGCACAAGGATGAAGCCGGCCGCAAGACCCATGAAGAGATGGGCTTCCACAGCGGCTGGGGCACGGCGCTCGATCAGCTTGTCGCCTACGCCAAGACGATGTGAACACCGCGCAGGAACGCAGCGTATCGAAAAAAGGGCAGCATGCGTGCTGCTCTTTTGTTTTTGCTGCTACCGCATCCGGAACTGCATCCCTCGTAAGGATGACGCGTGCGCGTGAAGCCGGTCACATTCAAGGACCGAAACAGGACATAGTCTCCGCCCGTCGCCACCCTGACAGGAGCGCCGGATATGACAGCCCTGTTGACCGCAATCGCGCTTTGGCTTTCAGCCAACTTCAACCTGCCTGCATTGAGCGAGCCGCCGAAAGTCGAACTCGTCTCCCAGGCGAAAATCATGGCCATCCGTTACCAGGCTTTCAGCGTGGAGCGGCGTCATGACATCAATACCGTGCCGCCCTACTCAGATCCGCGCGACACCGTCGCCATCTACGACGACAGCAACCGGATCATCTATCTTCCCCTGACATGGACCGGCGGCACAGCGGCGGAGCTATCGATGCTGGTGCACGAGATGGTGCATCACCTTCAGAACCTCGGCGGCCTCAAGTATGAATGTCCGGCGGCGCGCGAGCAGCTTGCCTATCGCGCGCAGGACAAATGGCTCGGTCTGTTCGGGCAGGATCTCGAGCATACGTTCGAGATCGACCAGTTCACGCTGAAAGTCAGCACGTCCTGCGGGTTCTAGATGGCAGCGGTCACCGGTCCGCGAGGCGGTCGGCGAAATAGGCGATGGTCTTGCGGTAAATGGTCGCCCTGTTCCACTCGCGCATCGCCTCGAAATTCGCGGAGCCTTCGTGATAATCGGCGCCGCCGCGGAAGCCCGCGGTCTTGAGCAGGTTCGCTGTCGAGGCCAGCACATCCGGGATGCTGTGGCGCAGATCGACATGGCCGTTGCCGTCGAAGTCGACGCCGTACTTGATGTAGGACGACGGCAGGAACTGGGTCTGGCCGAGTTCGCCGGCATAGGCGCCGACCAGATCGCGCAGCGGCAGATCGCCGCGCTGGACGATCTTCAGCGCCGCCAGCAGTTCGCCCTGAAACAGCTCGGTGCGGCGGCAGTCATGGGCCATGGTTGTCAGCGTGCGGATCACCGGCATCTTGCCGATGTCGCCCTTGCCGAAATCCGATTCCAGTCCCCAGATCGCGACGATGATCTCCGGCGGCACGCCGAAACGCTGCTGGATGCGCGACAGCAGCGCGGCATGACGCTGCAACATCGCCTTGCCGGTGTTGACGCGCCCGGCGCCGACGCGGGTCGAGACATACTGCTCAAAAGATTTGTTGAAGGTGCCGCGCTGGCGGCGATCGAACGACAGCACCGCCGGATCCTGCGTCACACCCGCAAACGCCTGCGAGATCACGCTCTGCGAAATCCCCGCAGCCGACGCCTCCTGCGACATCGTGGAAACGAAGGTGTTGAAATCGCCGCCGCAACGGGCGGCGTAGGTGGGGGTTGCTGTGAGGGAGAACGCGGCGAGGATAATGGCGAGGCGAAGTCTGAACATCATGAACTCCGTTTCAATATGGCCGCGAGTCTACACATCATGGCCGGACTTGTCCCGGCCCGCCACGCCGTAACTTTGATTGCTTTTTAACGACAGGCGGGACGCGGATGCCCACGCCTACTTCCCCATCGCCTTCAAAAACGCCCGCAGCACGGCGACGGAATTCTCCGACGCCAGCTTCTCGAACGTCTGCATCTCGTTCTCGCCCGCGCCGCCGCCGGCAAGGTCCGACAGCGAGCGGAACGCCAGAAACGGCACCGCGTTGGTCGCCGCCACATGGGCGACGGCGGCGCTTTCCATGTCGAGCACCTGCGCCTTGAAGGTGTCGAACGCCCAGGTGCGGAACGCGGCGTTGTCGACAAAGGCGGTGCCGGACACGCCGTTGCCGCCGACCACCACCTTGGGCGGATGAATGAGACACGCCGCCTCGATGCAACGTTTTAACTCCACGCTTGACGTGGCGCTGCGGGCGATCTCGAACAGCTTTGCGTCCACCGGAATCCAGAACTGCCGCGCGGGCTTATCCACGCCATCGCGCGGCACCCTCACCCCGCGCGCGAAGATCATGCCGTAGTTGGGAAACTCCTGCTTCGACCACGGCGGCAGCTGAAAGCCCTGCGGCGTCTCGCGCGCCAGAATGGTTTCGAGATACTGGCCCCATTGCCCGGACACCACCACGTCGCCGATGTTGAGCGAGGGATCGACGCCGCCCGCGATGCCGGAAAACAGGATGGTGCGCAGATTGAAGCGATCGATCGCCATCTGCGCCGTCATCGCCGCGTTGACCATCGAGACGCCGGACAGCACCAGCACCACATCGTGCCCCTCGACGCGGCCGGTGACGAAATCGACGCCCTTCTCCTTGTGCGAGACCGGCTGCTCCACGACGGCAAGCAGCGCCTGCCATTCCGGCTCGAAGGCCGAGAACAGTGCGATCCGCGGCGCGGTATCGATCGGCTGGCTGGCCGCATGGGCGGCGATGGGCATGAGGGCGAGAAGCGAGATGAGAAGCAGGCGCAGGACAGGCATGGGGGGACCGCATTGATGACGACGATCCGACATTATCCAAGATGCGCGCGCGCTGCTACGCTTCACGCTAGTTTGCTGCGCCGAACTGCGGCGCGCGACACAACCGCGCCCACAAACGAATCTAATTAAAAGCCGCGCTGTTTCGCCCTGCCTGCGCTCGGAAAATCAACATCTCCCGGAGAAGTCACGTGTCCCATCCTGCCCTCGTCCCGAACGCCGTCGCCGTCATCACCGGCGGCGCGTCCGGCATCGGTCTGGCCGCCGCCAGTCATTTCGCCAAGCTCGGCCTGAAGGTCTGCATTGCGGACCACGACAACGAAAAGCTGGCCCGCGCGGCTGAACTTTTGACCTACGTCGCGCCCGGCGGCAGCGAAAACATCATGTCGCTCGCGGTCGATGTCAGCCACCGCGATCAGATCGAGAAACTTGAAGCCGCCGTGCTCGGGCGGTTCGGCGGCACCGATGTACTGATGAACAATGCCGGCATTGGGCCGGGCAGCGCGATATTCGGCCCCGTGGACGCGTGGCAGCGCGTGCTCGGCGTCAATCTGTGGGGCATCATCAACGGTGCGCAGGTGTTCGCGCCCGGCATGATCGCGCGAAAGCGGCCGGGGCTCATCATCAACACCGGATCGAAACAGGGTATCACCACGCCGCCGGGCGATCCGGCCTACAACGTCGCGAAAGCCGGCGTGAAGGCTTTCACCGAAGCGCTGCAGCACGAGCTGCGCAACACGCAAATAAACGGACAAGCCTGCGAGATCAGCGCACATCTGTTGATCCCCGGCTTTGTGTTCACCGGGCTGACCAAGGGCAGCCGCACCGACAAGCCTGCTGGCGCGTGGACCGCTGAGCAGACGGTGGATTTCATGCTGGAGCGCTTGGCGGCCGGCGACTTTTACATTCTCTGTCCCGACAACGATGTGCCGCGCGCGCTCGACGAGAAACGCATCCTCTGGGCTGCGGGCGACATCGTGGAGAACCGGCCTCCCCTCTCGCGCTGGCATCCGGAGTACGCGGAGGCGTTCAAGCGGTTCGTGGACGGCGCGAAGTAACAAACGCATGCGCTCAGCATGCGGCTGCCCGTCATCCTGAGGTGCGAGCGCCGCAGGCAAATTTATGCAGCCTGCGTAAACTTGGCTGCGCGAGCCTCGAAGGATGACGGATCATGACATGCCGTCGCCCTTCGAGGCCTTCGCTTCGCTTTGGCACCTCAGGGTGACGGCGCGTTGTGCGCCAAGTCAGCGCTACGCGTTGCCGATAAAAATACCGGCGGCGAGAACCAGCGCGCCGCCGAGCACCACCTGAAACGCCGCGCGCAGAAACGGCGTTTCCATGAAGCGGTTTTGAATCCACGCGATCGCCCATAGTTCGAAAAACACGACAATCCCGGCGATCGCCGTCGCGGTCCAGAACTGCGGAATGAGATATGGCAGCGCGTGGCCGAGGCCGCCGACTGTGGTCATCAGCCCCGACGCGAGACCCCGCTTCAGCGGCGATCCCCGCCCGGAGATGACGCCGTCGTCATGCGCGGCTTCGGTAAATCCCATCGAGATGCCGGCGCCCACCGACGCCGCGAGGCCGACAGTGAACGTCGTCGATGTCGATTGCGTCGCGAAGGCCGTGGCGAAGATCGGCGCCAGCGTCGACACCGAACCGTCCATCAGGCCCGCGAGGCCCGGCTGCACCCATGTCAGCACGAACTGACGCCGCGCCTTGTGGTCTTCCTCGTCGCGCGCGCCGCCCGCCAGCGTCGTGACCTGAAGCTCTTCCGCCTTGTGCTCGTGCTGACGCTCGGCGGCGGCGAGATCGCCGAGCAGCTTGCGCGTGTCGGGATCGGTCGAGGCCTGCGCCGCGCGGACGTAGAAATTCGCGGCGTCGTCCTCCATCCGCTCGGCCTCCGCGCGGATGCGCTCGAGACCAAGATTTTCCACCAGCCAGATCGGCCGGCGCGAATAGTAGCCCGCGACATGCTCGCGCCGGATCAGCGGGATCACCTGGCCGAAACGCTTCTTGAAGCGATCGATCAGCAGCTGGCGATGGCCGTCTTCCTCCGCCGCCATCTCGTCGAACATCGCCGCCGTCGCCGGATATTGCGACCGCAACTGTTCGGCATAGGTCGCGTAGATGCGCGCATCGTCCTCTTCCGACGAGATGGCGAGCGCCAGCACCTCGGCCTCGGACAGTTCGCGAAATTGCCGCCGCGCGGCGAAGCCCTGAAACATGGTCAAAACTTAATTTAGAATGATTCTAAAGTGAGTTTTAGCGAGGTTTGGCGTGGGGTGCAATGGCGGGTGCGCGTCTTAGCAGGCCAAGATAATGCCTCCTCGCGTTGTAGCACGTTGTTCCAATTCTTCTTGACAATTAGTCTGGCTGCGCTATGCATTCGGTACAACAAGCCACAACACACGGAGAACATTATGCCCCCGTCTCGTTACACAGCCTCAAAGACCCAAGCCCAAGGACGACCCGGTTGGACTATCAGCTTCCGACACCCCCTTAGGACCGACACCAAAGGAAAGCCGGGTCTAAAGATGAGGAGAGGACTCGGAACGACCGACGCGGACGAGGCCGAGCGGCTCACAGCTGAGATGAACAGCATACTTTCCGATTCATCTTGGTGGAGCGCGGCCAAACGCTCGGAAGCGGAGCGCACGTTCTCCGCACCCATCACAGCTGCTTTCTACAACGAGATCCAAGCTGGCCGACCCGATCCCTGGACTGTTCGAGACGAGCACATCAATCTTCCGTCCGCCGAAGATGATTACGCGCGCGTTCTATTTGTAGGCACAACCGGTGCAGGAAAAACAAGTCTCCTACGACATGTTATCGGGTCTGATCCTGATGAAGACCGCTTTCCCTCAACATCAACCGCAAAAACTACTGTTTCAGATATCGAAGTTGTGCTTGCAGAAGGCAGATACGATGCTGTCATAACATTCTTTTCCGAATTTTGGGTGCAGGCGAACGTTGAAGAATGCATTGCTGACTCCTGCTCTGCCGTATGGGACGGAGCAACAGACGCAAAGATTGCGGAGCGCCTTCTCAATCACAGAGATCAACGTTTCCGCCTGAATTACACCCTTGGTTCTTGGAACACACAAAGCAGCGAGATCGAAGAAGACGATTGGGCGTTCGAAAGTAACCCAGTTAGCGCGGCAACAGATGAGGCAGGACTTGATAACGACGAGCGGCAAGAAAACGCCCGCGTCTTGCGAGATTACCTAGATCGTATCAAGCTGATTAGCGACCGAGTCATTGGCGTAATATCGAAAGAACTCGACGATAACGTTCTAAAGCTCAATGGCGCGGATCGCGAAGCCGCACAAGAACTCTTCGAAGAACGACTAGGAGATGATTCAGACTTCGATGCTCTGGTTCACGATATTATGGACGAACTCCGCCGCAGGTTTGATCTTATCGACGCTGGGAAATTGATACTTCACGATTCAGGATGGCCGTCTATCTGGACATTTGACGGCGAAGATCGAGCAAAGTTCATCGAACAGATTAGGTGGTTCTCAAGTAATTATGCCCCTCAGTTTGGCCGACTTCTTACACCGCTTGTCGATGGTATCCGCGTTCGCGGTCCGCTTTTTCCCACGTTTACAAAGTTGCAGCCGAAACTTGTTCTATTGGATGGTCAAGGTCTCGGACACACGCCGGACTCCTCGGCGAGCGTGACCACTCAAATTACTCGGCGCTTCTCAGAGGTAGACGCTATTCTCTTGGTGGACAATGCTCAGCAGCCAATGCAAGCGGCTTCACTTTCAGTAGTTAGAGCTGTTTCTGTGAGCGGCCACCAACAGAAATTGGCCATAGCATTCACACACTTCGATCAGGTTAAAGGAATAAACCTTCCGACTTATTCAGCGAAGCGAGCACACGTCATGGCTTCCGTCACTAATGGGCTCGCAAATCTAAAGGATATACTTGGAGCTCCAATCGTTAGAGCAATTGAGCGCTCTATAGATGACCAGTGCTTCATGTTGGGGGGATTGGATCAAACAAGTCGGAAACTGCCTAATGGCGTCAAAGTCGAACTTGAGCGCATGCTTGGTTTTTTCAAACGTTCAATTGAGCCAGCACCCGAACCGGCCGCCCGCCCCATCTATAATCCAGACGGCCTGTTGTTAGCGCTACAGGGAGCCGCTCGGGGTTTCCGGAGACCATGGGCTGCTCGGCTCGGCCTCGGAGCCCATGAGAGTGCTCATAAGGAGCACTGGGGTCGCATCAAGGCACTCAATCGACGGATCGCAGGCGAACTCGGTTTAGAGTACGATACGCTTAAGCCTGTCGCCGATCTATTAGCCCGTCTAAGTGAGGAGGTGTCGCGCTTCCTAGACAACCCCTCGCGCTGGGAACCGCGGGAGCCCAATGAGGAGGAGGCTGAGTTGGCGCTCGCCGAAATACGCCAACAAGTTTACGCTGACCTTCATTTGTTCGCGGAGCGCAGACTAGTACAAGATCACTTGGAGGAGTGGCGTGCCGCTTATGAATACCGTGGAAAAGGCTCGACTTTTGATCGAGCCCAAGAAATCAATACTATCTATGAGAGTGGGGCACCGATCGCATCTACCGTTATCACAGCGATTTCAGCCGAGTTCATTCAAGAGATGCGCCAACTTGTTCATCGAGCAATTGTAGATCACGGTGGAAAATTGGAAGCTCAGATTGCGGTCTAAAATAATCGAGATAGTTCAGATATGTAATCAAAACCAAAAACGGCGGACCTTTCGGCCCGCCGTTCAGTTTCGATGGATTGCCGGGTCAAGCCCGGCAATGACAGTCAATATTGACTGTCGAATTTAGTTATCAAGGAACGACCGCAGCTTCCGTGACCGGCTCGGATGCTTCAGCTTGCGCAGCGCCTTCGCCTCGATCTGGCGGATGCGTTCGCGGGTCACCGAGAATTGCTGGCCGACTTCTTCCAGCGTGTGGTCGGTGTTCATGCCGATGCCGAAGCGCATGCGCAGCACGCGCTCCTCGCGCGGCGTCAGCGACGCCAGCACGCGGGTCGTGGTCTCGCGCAGGTTCGACTGGATCGCCGCGTCGATCGGCAGCACCGCGTTCTTGTCCTCGATGAAATCGCCGAGATGCGAATCTTCCTCGTCGCCCACCGGGGTTTCGAGCGAGAGCGGCTCCTTGGCGATCTTGAGAACCTTGCGCACCTTCTCCAGCGGCATGCCGAGCTTCTCGGCCAGTTCTTCCGGGGTCGGCTCGCGGCCGATCTCGTTCAGCATCTGGCGCGAGGTGCGCACGATCTTGTTGATCGTCTCGATCATGTGCACAGGGATTCGGATGGTGCGCGCCTGGTCGGCGATCGAGCGCGTAATGGCCTGACGGATCCACCACGTCGCATAGGTCGAGAACTTGTAGCCGCGGCGGTATTCGAATTTATCGACGGCCTTCATCAGGCCGATGTTGCCTTCCTGAATGAGATCGAGGAACTGCAGGCCGCGGTTGGTGTATTTCTTGGCGATGGAAATCACGAGGCGGAGATTCGCCTCGACCATTTCCTTCTTGGCCTGACGGGCTTCGCGCTCGCCCTTCTGCACGCCGTGCACGATCTTGCGGAATTCGCCGATCTCGAGGCCAGTGAGGCCTGCAAGCTGCTGGATCTCGTGGCGCAGTTCCTTGATGCGGTCCTTCTCCACCGCGACGAAATTCTTCCAGCCCTTGGCGGCCAGTTTCGAGACGCGGTTGAGCCAGCGCGGATCGAGCTCCGAGCCCTGATAGTTGCGCAGGAAGTCTTCGCGGCCGACGCCATGGCTGTCGCCCAAACGGAACAGGCGGCCCTCGAACGACACCAGCTTCTTGTTGATGTCGTAGAGCTGCTCGACCAGTGAATCGATGCGCGCCTGATTGAGCCGCAGCGACTTCACCTCGACGACGATTTCGTCCTTCAGCTTCTTGTACTTACGTTCCTGGGCGGGTGAGAGCGTCTCGTTCTGAAGCTGGTTCTGGATGTCCTGCTCTTGAAGGCGGCGCAGCTTCTTGTACTCGCTGGCGATCTTGTCGAAGGTCTCGACAACCTTCGGCTTCAGCTCGGCCTCGATGGCCGCGAGCGACATCTGGTTCTCGAACTCGTCGTCCTCGTCCATGTCCGCTTCAGCGGCGGCTTCGCTGGGATCCTTCGCGGCGTCGCCTGCGGCGGGCGCGGGACGGAACGGCGTCGGCGACGGCGGCGCGGCCGGCGCGGCGGCAGCCTGCGCGGCGGCGATCACCTGCACGGTGCCGTCGGCATTGATGATGGCGTTGGTCGGCTGACCGTCAGGACCGGTGGGGCCTGCGATCATCGCCGGGTTCATGTTGTTCTTGGCGTCGGGACCGGCATAGGTCGCTTCAAGATCGATGATGTCGCGAAGGAAGATCTTTCCTTCGTTGAGTTCGTCGCGCCAGATGATGATGGCCTGGAAGGTCAGCGGGCTTTCGCAGAGGCCCGCGATCATCGCCTCGCGGCCGGCCTCGATGCGCTTGGCGATGGCGATTTCGCCTTCGCGCGACAGCAGCTCGACGGTGCCCATTTCGCGCAGATACATGCGCACCGGATCGTCGGTGCGCTCGCCCGGCTCGGACTTCTTGGTTTCGGTGACGGCCTTGGAGGTGACCTCGACGAGTTCGTTATCGGTCTCGTCGTCGGCCTCTTCCTGCTTCTCTTCGTCCTCGTCGGCGGCGTCGTCGGACTCCGACACGTTGATGCCCATGTCGGAGAGCATCGCCATGATGTCTTCGATCTGTTCGGGCGAGGTGGTGTCGGACGGAAGAACTTCGTTGAGCTGATCGAAGGTCACGAAGCCGCGCTTCTTGGCCTGCTTGATCATCTTCTTGACGGCGGCGTCGGACAGGTCGAGCAACGGCGACGGGGCGTCCGCACCATCTTTCTCGGGAGTGTCAGCAGCCTTCTGATCTTTCTCTTTGTCCTTGATCGCTGCTGTCTTTGCCTTGATGGCCATTCACTGCTCCTGAAACGCGCTCACGACGTGGGCCCACGGCCCGCGTTGAATCTAACACCCGCACGATGCGGAAAGGGCGGCGCTTTTGAGGGCACCACCCGGGCCGAAGATGTAGGTATGGCCGAAGGCCGTTAAGCTACGATTAACCCTGTTTTTGCGGGTAAAAACCCGGTTTGGCGAGTCTTTTTAAGGCCTTGGCGCCGACATAAAAACCCCGGCGGGGCCCTGCCGCATCATTTTCATCACACGCTGCGCTGGAACCGGCCGGAAGATTCGCCAAAACCCTCGATCAGCGCGTCAAGGCCGTCCACGTCAGCAAGCCGGGCTTTCACATCGCGCAGCCAAGCCTCATTGGACTCGCTGCTGTCCTGCCCCAGTGCCTGCTCGGCATCCTTGAGTTCTCTAAGTAAGGAGTGGGATTGGCGATGCAAGACAACAAGTTGATGCCAGGTCGAAAGAACATCCTCTGCCGCAGCGCCTGCCTGCGCGCCCCATACGCTCTTGGTCGTCAGCGCCCGTTCAACCCGTTGAATTTGTTCATCATATCCGTTCGCCGTGAGCCAGGTCCGGATTCGGGTCCGTTCGGTCTCCAGATCGTTGGTCGGCCCATAATTCGCAAAGGCCGTTACGATCCCGGCGCGCAGCTTGTGGGCTTCGGGATGGGCCAGCTCCAGAGCGGTGACTTCCTCCAGATGATCGTGCAGCAGCCAGGGGTGGTTGAGCAGCGATTGCAGGATCAGGGCCTCCCGCTTGGAGATGGAACTGCGCTGGCCGCGCATGATCGAGGAACCCGCCAACTGGGGGCTCGCGACCTGATAGGGCGACCGGTTGATGGTGCGCGGACCTGTGGATAGTCCGCCCCGCGCGTCGTTCCGCCCTGCTCCGCCGGGCGCAAACGGCGGGCGTTGCTGAAAACGCCGCCCTGATTCGCCGGCGAAGCCGGACTGGTTTGGGCCCCGGAAACCGCCGCCGCGAGCGCCGCCCTGATAGCCTCCCTGAGGCGCGAATGCATTGCGCAGCCGCTCGGAAAAATCCTGCTTGTAATAGCGCCGCACCACTTCATCGCGGATGCCGTTGGTCAGTTCGTTGATGCGCGCTTCCAGCGCCGCGCGGCGTTCGGGCGTGGCGAAGCTGCCGCCTTCGATCTCGCGCGACCACACGATCTCCGCCAGCGGCTTCGCCTGCGCGATCACCTCCTCGATCGCGCCGCGCCCGCCGGAGCGCGCGAGATCGTCGGGGTCCTGTCCTTCAGGCAGCAGCGCAACGCGCAGGCTCTTGCCCGGCTTGAGATGCGGCAACGCGAGGTCCGCCGCGCGGAATGCCGCGCGCTGGCCGGCACCGTCGCCGTCGAAACACAGGATCGGCTCGTCCGCCATCTTCCACAGCAGCGCGAGCTGGTTCTCGGTCAGCGCCGTGCCGAGCGGCGCGACGCTTCCGGTGAAGCCAACGCTGACCATCGCGATCACGTCGACGTAACCCTCCACCGCGATCAGCGGCGCGCCGTCGTGGGCGGCCTGCCGCGCGGTGGCGAGGTTGTAGAGATTGTCGCCCTTGTGAAACAGCGGCGTTTCCGGCGAGTTCAGATACTTCGCGGGCACATCCTTTTCGAGCGCACGGCCGCCGAAGGCGATGACGCGATTCCGTACATCGGTGATCGGAAACATCACCCGGTCGCGAAACCGGTCGTACGGCACAGGAATGTCGTCGCCCGCGATCAGCAGTCCGGCCTCGACCATGTCCGCGACCGGAATGCCGAGCGAGCCGAGGTGCTCCTTCAATGCAAAGCGTTCGCCCGGCGCGTAACCGAGACGAAACTGCAATTGCGTCGCGGGTGAAATGGCACGGTCGCCGAGATAGCCGCGGGCTTTCGCGCCATTGCGCGACGCCAGCGTGTCGGCGAAGAATTTCGCGGCAAGGTCCATCACATCGTAGAGCGTCTTGCGGCGCTGCTCGTGGCGCGCGGCATCGGGCGTCACCGCCGGCAGTTGCATGCCCGCCATCGACGCGAGGCGCTCGACCGCTTCGGGGAAGCCGACGCCCTCAGTCTCCATCACGAACGAGATGATGTCGCCGTGCTTGTTGCTGGAGAAGTCGTGGTAAAATCCCTTCTGGTCGTTGACCGTGAAGGACGGCGTCTTCTCCTGATGGAACGGCGACAGCCCCTTCCACTCCTTGCCCGCCCGCTTCAACTTCACGCGCTTGCCCACGACTTCCGAAACCGGAAGCCGGGCACGCAGTTCGTCAAGAAATTGGGGCGTAAATCGCATGGAATCGGGCAGCCTTTGCAACCGACCATCAATATAGGACGATCTGTCCCATCCCCTAATTCTTCGCCCGTTGTCCCGGCTATTCACAGCCCTTATGGTCCGGCTTCGGTTCCGGATACCTCAACGAAAGCAAGAAAATATGGCCCCCGCCCCGAAATCCCTGCTCCAGATCGCCGGCGCGCCGCTGCATCCGAGCGCGCTCGACAAATCTGCCCTCGTCATCATCGACGCCCAGCTCGAATACTCGAGCAAGGGCAACCTGCCGCTGGACGGGGTCGATGCCGCCATTGTCGAGGCGACCAAGGTGCTGAAGCTGGCGCGCGAACGCGGGGTTCCGGTGTTCCATATCGTTCAGCATGCGCCGTCGGGCCGCCCGCTGTTCGCCGAGGACGGGCCCACCGCCGCGATCGTGCCGTTGCTGACTCCGGCCGCAGGCGAAGTCGTGGTGCGCAAGAACCTGCCGAATTCGTTCGCGGGCACCGATCTCGATGCGCTGGTGAAAAGCACCGGGCGCAGCGAGTTGATCCTTGCGGGCTTCATGACCCACATGTGCGTCAGCGCCACCGCCCGCGCCGCGCTCGACCTGAAATACCGTACCACTGTTGTCGCGAACGCCACCGCGACCCGCGACCTGCCCGATCCGCTCGGTGGCACGATTCCCGCGAGCGTCGTGCATCGCGTGGCGCTGTCCGAACTGGCGGATCGTTTTGCGATTGTCGTGAAGGATACCGCGGCGCTGACGGCGGCGGCACAAGCGGTGGCCTGAAGCAGTTGACATTCTTTGATGTTGTATATACATTACGTCTATACGTACTTGCTCTGAACTGCACTCATTGGCGCGATAGGAAAGATTTCATGACCATCAATGGACTCACCGCGTTGCGGCAGAATGACAGCAGGAGCATTTGTCGATGGAGGCCCCGAACGGATTCGAATGGGATGACGACAAGAATCGCCGGAACATAGAAAAGCATGGCATCGATTTCGATGATGCAATCGGCATCTTCGATAATCCAATTCTGTTGTATCGGTCAGATCGCAACCAAGAGGAGCGCTGGGTCGCGATTGGGAAGTCCAACAACCATGTCATTGCCGTTATCTTCACACGGCGAAATGACATCATCCGGATCATCTCAGCGCGCTCCGCGAGAAAGAATGAAAAAGAATCATATCGTCACGCGACAATCGGGAGACCGGCGAAAGGGAAAGACTGACTGGTCCCGCGTTGGCAAACTCACCGATCGTCAGATCAACGCCGCCATGGCGAACGATCCCGACTGGGCTGAATTCAAGAATATCGACTGGTCAAAGGCCGAACTTGTCATTCCAGCCAAGAAAAAAGCTATTTCCATCCGGATCGATGAAGACGTGCTTGATTACTTCAAAGGCCAGGGCGACGGCTATCAGGGCCGCATGAATGCCGTTCTGCGCTCTTACATGCAGCAGAAAGCCAAATCCAAAAAGCGGGCTTGATTAGTCAACCGCAAGTGAGCGTCCGACGGGCACCGCTTCTGCCTACGACTCCACCTCGTCGAACCGGCCGGACTTGATCCGCTCCCGGTTCTCGAGGGGCCAGTTGTAGACATACATCCACGCCTCGACAGCCGTGCCGTCGGCGAGCGTCATTGTCTGAAGCTTGCGCAGATATTGAGTCGGCTCGGCATCGTCCGGGCCGCAGCCCTCATAGCGATCGAGCGCGGTCAGAATATCCAGGTCACGCAATTCGAAGACGTCTCCATACATCCACTCATCCGGCAGACTGGACGGAACGACACCGGGATAATGCGTGATGCGATAAAGCCGGCCATTGTAGCGCGCTTCACCGAGGAAACTGGCCTTGGCCGCCAATTTTGCCGCCCATGGATGCCGCGAGCCGCGTCTCAGGGTGCCGTAGACAAACAAACGCTCAGTCATCGCGACTGGTGTCCCGTATCCGACGTTCGCTTCACTTTGCAGCACCTCCCGAGCGAACGTCGGATACGAAAGGACACCAGCAAATTATAACTCTAGTGATCCTTTGGTTCTGACATTCGTAAAGGCGCCGGCTGAGAAATGATACGAATGTCAGAACCGGATCACTAGCTGGCCTTGGATTCCATAACCTCGTCACTCACGATGACGAACTTGTTCAGCACCATCTGCCCGAAGGTCGTCGAGATTGCAACGTCTGCGGCATCGCGGCCGATCCCCAACAGGATGCGGCCGATCCGCGGCTTGTTGTGACGCGCATCGAACGTGTACCACTTGCCGGAAAGATAGACCTCGTACCAGCCGGACAGATCCATCGGCGCCGGGTCATAGGGAATGCCGATGTCACCCATGTAGCCGGTGACATAACGCGCCGGGATATTCATGCAGCGGCACAGCGTCAGCGCCAGATGCGCGAAATCGCGGCAGACACCCTGCTGTTCTTCAAAAACATCGAAGGCGGATTTGGTCGGCCGCGCCTGCTGGTAGTCAAACCGCACATGGTTGTGCACCCATGCATTGATCGCCTGCACGCGCGCCCATCCGGGCGGCGTGTTGCCGAACTGCGACCACGCGAAGTCGGTCAGGCGATCGGTCTCGCAATAACGGCTCGCCATCAGATAGAGCAGGACTTCGTCGGGCAATTGCTCGACCGGCATCTGCTGCGCTTCGGGGACGATCGCATCCGGCATGCCGGTGTCACGCACCAGCGCATCGGCGCGGAACGTGATGCCGCCCGGCGGCGCGGTCAGCCGCCCGCAAATGTTGCCGAACGTGTCGTGATAATAGCGGATGGGCACATTCGGCTCGGTGATGACCGTCTCCTCGCCGACAATATCCCGGGCGCGGGATGGATGAATCCGCATCATCACAACCATCGGCGTTTCCGCCACGGCGCCATAGGAAATTTCGAATCCGACGCGGATCAGCATGCTGCTTCCTCTACGTCTTCCCCGACCGAGAGGACGTGAATGGTGACGTCCATGCCAAGATGGGCGTCGGCGGACCCCATATAGGTGCCGTGCAACGGAATCGCCTGTTGTGGATCGCGCGCCACCGCGACGCGAATGAGATCGCGGCTGCCGACAATGCCGTTGGTCGGATCGAACTCGATCCAGCCCGCCCCCGGCAGATAGGCCCGCACCCAGGCGTGGGTCGAGCCGCCGCCGACATAACCGTGTGCTTCATCGCCGGGGATGAAGATATAGCCGCTGACGAACCGCGAGGCGATGCCGAGGCGGCGCAGCGCCTCGATCATGAACAGCGCGAAATCGCGGCAGGTGCCTGAACCAATACTCAAGGTGTCGAGCGGGTGCTGGGTGCCGTGCTCGTGGCGCTTGCGGTAGCCGAACGACTCCCGGACGCCATGGGTCATGCCAACCAGCAGATCGATCGTTCTGGTCCGGCTTCCGTCACTGAGAAACTGCCGCGCCCACGCCGCCAGCGCACCGTCGGGATCGCAGTATTGCGGCGTCATCGACGGCGTGAGGTCGGTCAGTTCATCATGATCGTAGAAGAACGGGTAGTAATAGGCCTGGTCATCGGGCGTCAGGACGATGTTCTCGAGCGGATAGTGGTCGACGGTGACGGTCGAGTCGAACACCAGCCGGTCCGCCTCGATGTCGAAATCGGCGATGGCGACGCTGTTGCCGAAAACATCGTGAATGCGGCGCAGCGAAGACGGCTGCGGCGAGATGTCGAGCCGTTCCGACAGCACACGGATGTCGTGGCCGTCGCGCGGGCGCAGCATGATCCGGTGCTCGCCGAACGCCACCGGCCGGTCGTAGCGATACTCGGTTTTGTGGTGGATCGTCAGCAGGGGCATCGTCTTGCTCAGGCTGATTGAATTCGTCTGCGAATCGTACATGCTGTTTTTGCTGCATTTCCGGCTAATTGTTGGGCTTGGATGCCGCTGTGATAGGCAACGAAAGCAAAATGGCCCTGCCCGCTCCAGCCGACACTTTACGACTCCTTGGCGACGACGAAGTTCCCCCCGTGCTCGAGGAAAATGCCGGCAGCCGCTCGCCGTTCTTTTTCACCTGCGATCATTACGGCCGGCTGATCCCGCGCGCGCTCGGCGATCTCGGCGTCCACGCCGGCGAACTGGAGCGGCATATCGCATGGGACCTCGGCATTGCCGAGGTCGCGACCTGGCTGGCCAAGGAGATGGACGTGCATCTGATCGCGCAGCGCTATTCGCGCCTCGTGATCGACTGCAATCGCCCGTTCGACAGCCCGGGCTCGATTCCGCTGATCAGCGAGGCGACGGAAATTCCCGGCAATGGCGGGCTGACCCGCGAGCAGGTGGCGGAGCGGCAGCGCGCGGTGTTTCTGCCCTATCACACACGGATCGCGCAGGCGCTCGACGCGCGCAAGGCCAGCGGCCTGCCGACCATTGTGGTGTCGCTGCATTCATTCACGCCGGTCTATGCCGGCATCGCGCGGCCCTGGCACATCGGCACGCTGTACAACCGCGACGGCCGGCTGCCGCATCTGTTGCGCGACAAGCTGCGCCATGAGGGCGATCTCGTGGTCGGCGACAACGAGCCTTATGCGGTGAGCGATGCGACCGACTACACCATCCCGGTGCACGCCGAAAAGCGCGGGCTGATGAATACCGGCATCGAGATCCGGCAGGATTTGATCAGCGACCAGTCCGGCCAGCATCAATGGGCGGAGCGGCTCTCGCGTCTGCTGCGCGAGATCGAGGAAGGGCTGCACGCCAAGAAGCTGATGCCCGCCGAGTGAGGCGCTAGCGCGCCCGTGTCAGGGCGAGCCAGATGCCGCCGCCGATCATGAAGCCGCCGGAGATGCGCGACACCAGCCGCACCCGCCGCGCCGACAGCAGCTTGCCTGCACGGCCCGCCAGCAGCGCGTAGGCGCCGTCGGACAGGGCTGCGATCACCGTGAAGGTGACGCCAAGCAATGCCACCTGAGGCAGATGATCCTGCTGCATGTCGACGAACTGCGGAATGAACGCGCCGAAGAACACCAGCACCTTCGGATTGCTGAGCAGCACCAGAAAACCCTGAAGGAAGAATCCGCCGCGCGGTGGCGGCGGCGCGTCGGTTGCCGATAGCGCGCCGCTCGACCGGAACAGCTTGATGCCGAGCCAAACGAGATACGCCGCGCCGGCGAACCGCACCCACTCGAACCAGTAGCCCATCGTCGCCATCAGCGATGTCAGGCCGACGGCGATGATCCCGATAATGATCACAAGTCCCACCTGCGCGCCGGCAATATTGGTGAGCGCCGCACGAGTGCCGTAGCGAAGGCCGTTGGCGATCACGAGCGTGACGATCGGACCCGGCAGGATCGCGAGCGCGACACAGGCGGCGACATAGGCAAGATAGACCTGAAGCGACATGAAATTCTCCGATGCGTGAGGCGCATCAAAGGATCAGACGCCGCGCAAAAGCAAGCGGTCCAGCCGGCGCGCAAATGATTTCGGTCGTCGCTTGACATGCAACCATTTGGTTGCCTATTATTCCGGCCATGGACGAGGTCTTCAAGGCACTTGCGGACGCATCGCGGCGCTCATTGCTGGACCGGCTTCACGCCCGCAACGGGCAGACATTGGTTGAGCTTTGCGACGGCCTCGCCATGACGCGGCAGGCCGTGACCAAGCATCTCGGGATTCTTGAAGACGCCAATCTCGTGACCACGCTCAAACACGGCCGCGAGAAGCTGCACTACCTCAATCCCGTTCCGATCCATGAGATCGGCGAACGATGGATCAGGAAATTCGAGCGCAGCAAGCTCGCCGCGCTCAGCGAACTCAAACGTCAACTGGAGAAGCGTGATGCGTAAACCCGAATTCGTCTATGTGACTTTCATCAAGACCACGCCGGAGAAACTCTGGCATGCCCTGACCAACACGGCATTCACCGAAAGCTACTGGTTCGGTTGCAGCCTGACCTCGGACTGGAAGGTCGGCTCGCGCATGCATATGGACAGGGCCGGCAAGGTGGTGAACGAGGGCTTTGTGCTCGAATCCGATCCGCCGCGCCGGCTGTCCTATAGCTGGCTGTCGGTTTTCGATGCAGAGATGATCAAGGAACGCCCCTCGCGCGTGACGTTCGTGCTTGAGCCCAGCGACGGCGCGGTCAAGCTCACCGTGACCCACGAGGATTTCGCGGAGGGCAGCAAGACACTGCCGAGCATTTCCGAAGGCTGGCCGCTGGTCCTCTCCAGCCTCAAGAGCGTGCTGGAAACCGGAAAACCGCTGGCGATCAAAATGGAGCCGCCGAAGCGGATGCTGGAGGCACTGAAGAAGCTGGGGATTAAAGTGCCGGGAGTGTAACGTCGGCTCCATCCTCAATCGTCATACGCGGGCTTGACCCGCGTATCCATTCTGTTTCGAAAAGATGGATTGCCGGGTCAAGCCCGGCAATGACGAATTCGGTTGATCGACTTGCTAACCCAGTGCCCGCAACTCCCGCCGCAGCACCTTGCCCGTCGCCGTCATCGGCAAGGTGTCCGCGAACTGGATGTGGCGCGGATATTCGTGGGCCGCGAGCTGCACCTTGACGAAGTCCTGAATTTCCTTTGCGAGCGCGTCGCTCGCCGCAAATCCCGGACGCAGCACGATCCAGGCCTTGATCGCCTCGGTCCGGATCGGATCCGGAATCCCGACCACGGCGGACATCGCCACCGCCGGATGCTTCATCAAGGTATGCTCGATCTCCGCCGGACCGATCCGATAGCCTGCGCTGGTGATGACGTCGTCCTCGCGGCTGACGTACCAGAAGTAGCCGTCGTCATCCTGCACACCGAGATCGCCGGTGAGCAGAAAGCCGCCAGCATATTTCTTCGCGGTGGCCTCCGGGTTCTTCCAGTATTCGATCATCGTCACCGGATTGGGCACGCGCACGCCGACAATGCCGCGCGCATTGCGCGGCTGTTCCTCGCCGCGCTCGTCGACGATGCGGACATCGAAGCCCGGCGTCGGCTTGCCCATCGACCCCGGCTTGATCGGAAACAGTTTCGAATTGTTGGCCAGTACCAGATTGCATTCGGTCTGGCCGTAGATCTCGTGCACATCGACGCCGAATGTGGTGCGCACCCACTCGATCAGTTCGGCGCCGAGCGACTCGCCGCCGGAGAAGATGCTGCGCAGCTTCACGCCGTCATGCTTGACGTCCGCCTGACGCATCAGCTTCAGCGCGGTCGGCGGCAAAAATACATTGCGCACGCCGTGATCCGCCATCAGTTGCATCGCCGCCTGCGGCTCGAACTTCCTGGCGCGATAGCCAAGCATCGGCACGCCGTGATACCAGGCCGGGAACAGCGCATCGAACAATCCGCCGATCCAGGCCCAGTCCGCCGGCGTCCACATCAGGTCATCCGGCTTCGGAAAGAAGTCGTGCGCCATCTCGACATTCGGCAGATGGCCGAGCAGCACCCGATGGGCATGCAGCGCGCCCTTGGGATTCCCGGTCGTGCCCGAGGTGTAGATGATGATGGCGGGATCGTCCGCGCTAGTCTCGACCGGCGCAAAATCCTCCGAGGCATCCTCGATGGTCTGCCAGAACGATTTCGCACCGGCATGGATCGCGCCGCTGGTCACATAGATGTCCTGCAAGTGCGGCAGGCGATCGCGGATTTTCGATAGCTTGTCCCAGCCGCCCTCGTCGGTGATGACCGCCCTCGCCCCGCTGTTCGACAGCCGGAATTCCAGCCCATCCTCGCCGAACAGCGTGAACAGCGGCACCGACACGCAACCGGAGCGAAATGCGGCGAGATGCGCAATCGGCAATTCCACCGACTGCGACAGGAACACGGCGACGCGGTCGCCGCGCTTAAGGCCATCGGCCTTCAGCACATTGGCGAAGCTCTTGGACAGGGCGCTGATCTCGTCGAACGACAGCTTCTGCGTGCCGCCGTCTTCATCCACATAGATCAGCGCGAGCCTGCCGGAGCCATCGGCGTGCCGGTCGCACGCAGCCGTCGCGATATTGAACGTCGCCGGAATGTCCCAGCGGAAATTCTTGTAGAGATCGTCGTAGTTGTCGGTTTCGGTGAGCATGACGGAGTCTTCCAGAGGCAAAACGACACGTCGTCTGACTTTCACCTCTCCCCGTTTACTGGGAGAGGTCGAAGACCGAGCGTAGCGAGGTTTTCGGGTGAGGGGCAATTGCGAGGGCGGCCCCTCACCCGCTCACCTGAAGGCTCGCGACCTCTCCCCGCTTGCGGGGAGAGGTAAAGAAAAGCAATCACCCCGCCAGCGCGGCCTTCACCAATCCGCTGGCCTTGCCGAAATCCATCTGGCCGGCGTATTTCGCCTTCAGCGCGGCGATCACCTTGCCCATGTCCTTCATGCTGGAGGCGCCGGTCTCGGTGACGGTGGCGGCGATGGCGGCCTTCACCTCGTCGTCCGACATCTGCTTCGGCAGATAGGCCGAGATCACCGCGATCTCCTCGCGCTCCTGCGCGGCGAGTTCCGGGCGGCCGCCCTTGTCATACAGTTCGACCGATTCCTGGCGCTGCTTGATCATCTTCTGCAGCACGCCAAGAATGTCCTCGTCGGACAGAGGCGGTTTGCCCTGCCCGCGCGCCTCGATGTCCGAGTTCTTCAGCGTCGAGTTGACCATGCGCAGCGTCGAGAGCTTGCGCTCGTCCTTCGCCTTCATCGCGTCCTTGACGGCGTTGTTGATGTCATCGCGCAGCATCGGTCTCTCCCTCGCGGCAAATCAGATTGCCGTTCATTTAGGTCGTTTTGCGAGCCCGCACAACCAACGCCGTCACATCTCCAGCCAATCGCGCAGTGCAGCGGTCACGGCTTCCGGCTGCTCGATCGGCGACAGATGCCCGCAATCCGCCACCGTGATGAGCTTCGCGCCTGCGATACCGTTCGCGATCTCGACCGACATCCGGCTCGGAACACTGTTGTCTGTATCGCTGGTCATGACCAGCGTCGGGCATTTGATCGCCGCCAGCGTCGGCCGCGAGTCCGCCCGCGTCATGATCGCCTCCACCTGCCAGACGAAGGCATCGGGTCCGGTATCGTCCGCCATGTCGGTCACGATGGCCTTCAGACGTGCGTCATTGGCCCGCGACGGATGCACGGCGCCGGCAAACATCGCGTCCATCATCGCGCGGTAGCCGCCCTGCTTCACCTTTGCGATCAGGCCGCGCCAGAACTCGGCGAACGCCGGCGTCTCGGGATGCGCATAGGTGTTGAGCAGCGCCAGCCGCGCGATGCGCTCGGGCGCCTGCCGGAACATCTCGAACACGATAGCACCGCCCATCGAATGGCCCGCGAGCGCAAAACGCAACGGCGCTTCCATCAGAATGCGCCGCGCGATCGCCGCCATGTCGCCGCCGCGGGCGTGGTTGGCGAGAAACACCGGCCCTCTCCGCCATAATGCGGGAATCTGCGGATCGTAGATACGCGACGAACACGCAAGGCCGGGAACGAGCACGACGGGAAGCGCGCCGGTCATGAAGGTCACATCTCCAGCCAGTCGAGCAGCGCATCGGTCACCGCCTGCGGCTTCTCAAGCTGCGTGAGATGACCGCAATCCTGAATGGTGACCAGCTTCGCGCCCGGAATGGCGCTCGCGATCTCGCTTGATGCATCGGGCGGCATCATGTTGTCGGTGTCGCTGGTCAGGACCAGCGTCGGGCACTTGATCGTCGCCAGCGTCGGACGGGAGTCGATGCGCCCCGTGATCGCCTCGAGTTGCCAGACGAAGGCATCGGGACCGACATCGTCCGCCATGTCGAGAACGATGCGATGCAGATGCTCGTCGCGCGCCAGCGCGGGATGCACGAAGTTCGCAAACAGGCGGTCCATCACGGCACGATAGCCGCCCTGCTTCACTTCCTGGATCATCACCCGCCGCTTCTCGGTGACCTCCGGCGCTTCGGGCCGCGCCGATGTGTTCAGGAAGGCCAGCCGTGAAATGCGCTCGGGGGCCTGACGGAACATTTCAAAGATGATGTAGCCGCCCATCGAATGGCCCGCGAGCGCGAAGCGCAGCGGCGCTTCGGCGAGAATGCGCCGCGCGATCGCGGCCATGTCGCCGCCGCGGGCATGGTTGGCGATGAACACCGGACCTTGCCGCCACAGCGACGGAATCTGCGGATCATAAATCCGCGGCGAACACGCAAGACCGGGAACCAGCACGACGGGAAGCGAATTGGGCATGCAAACTCCGATACGTTTCCTGCTCGTCATCCTTCGAGGCTCGCAAGTGCTCGCACCTCAGGATGACGTCTTAACCTGTTTCGTCACCCTGAGGTGCCGTAGCCAACGGGTCCGCGCAAAGCGCGGCCCGATGATAAACTCCGCGAAGGCCTCGAAGGGCGACGGCCCACTGTATCCATCACGCCACGCCGCGCTTGCGGCCTTCCCAGTAAGGCGCGCGCAGCGCCTTGCGGTCAATCTTGCCGAGACCGGTCACGGGGATGACCTCGACGAAATCGATGGTCTTCGGCGACCACGGCGCGCCGCGCTTGTCCTTGACGTGCGCCTGCAACTCGGCGACGCCGCTGTTGGCGCCGGCCTTTAGCACCACAAAGCCCTTCACCGCCTCGCCCCACTTGTCGTCGGGAATGCCGATCACGGCGGCCGAGGCGACGGAGGGATGGGACATCAGCGCATCCTCGACCTCGCGCGGATAGATGTTGAAGCCGCCGGAGATGATCATGTCCTTGGTGCGGTCGACGATATAGAAGTAGCCCTCCTCGTCCTTCACCGCGACGTCGCCGGTGTGCAGCCAGCCGCCTTTCAGGGTTTCGGCATTGGCCTCAGGGCGTTTCCAGTAGCCGTCCATCACCAGCGGGCCGCGCACGCAGATTTCGCCGGGCTCATTGATTCCGACCTCGCGCATCTCCGCGTCGAACAGCTTGACGTCGACGAAGGGACTGGCGCGGCCGCAGGAGCCGAGCCGCTGCGGCTTGGTTTCGTCGTGGTCGATCTTGCGCATCGAGGTGATGCATTGCGGCGCTTCGGTCTGGCCGTAAAGCTGCACGAACACCTTGCCGAAAATCTTCATGCCTTCGAGCAGGCGGTCCGGCGACATCGGCGCGGCGCCGTAGACGATCATTTCCAGCGACGACAGGTCATGCCGCTTGCGCAGGTCCTCGTTGTCGATCAGCGCGTAAATCAGCGTCGGCACCAGGAAGGTCGAGTTGATTTTTTCTGCCGCGACCACGCTGGCATAGACTTCGGGCTCGAAGCCCTGCACGAGGCGCATCAGGCCGCCGCGCATCATCACCGGAAACAGCGTGACGCCGGCGGCATGGCTGATCGGGGTCGCGGCGAGAAAGCGGATCTGTTCGGGCCAGTCCCAGTCCGAATAGAGCAGCAGCGTCATCGTCACCAGCGCACGATGCGGCAGCATCACGCCCTTGGAGCGGCCGGTGGTGCCGCCGGTGTAAGCCAGAAACGCGATCTCGTGGGACGAGCTTTCATCGACCAGCGGCGCAGCCTTGACGGTGGCGAGGTCCGGCATGATGTCGCGCACGCCGTCCATCGGCCCGATCGAGTAAATGTTCTTCAGCGACGGCACCCGGCTCTTGATGGCAAGGCCGCGCGGGCCGAACTTCGCGCCTTCGACGATCAGGAGATCGATTTCGGCGTCCTCGATGATGAAGGCGTGGTCGTCTTCCGCCGCCATCGGATGCAGCGGCGTATAACGCACGCCCATCACCAGCGCGGCGCAGATCGCAGCCCAGGATTCGGCGCGGTTGCTGGCCAGTATGGAGAGCGCGCTGCCTTTCTTGAGGCCGAGCGAGCGAAACAGGCTGATGAAACGGCCGATGGTGTCGCCGAATTCGCGGTAGTTCCACCGCACCTTGCCGTCGGCGATGGCAGGCTGGTCGGCATACCGGCCCACTGCATTGACGATCATATTGCCGATCGTTCCGCCAGAGTGAAGGTGATGCAATTCCGGCGCAACGCCCGTCGAACTCATGGATATGTCTCCTGCCAGAGCGCGATCAGCAAAAGTGGAAACCGGTTTTGCGTTCGATCGCGCTCCTAAAATACCAGGGACGCTAGATCTTTTCGCCAAACCGCCCACACTTTGGCGGATCACGCGTTACCACAGCTCTTCGGCCGGCTGCGTGGGGGCGCAGATTAGGGTTCTCTTGACACCTGTCAATTTTTTCAAAAACCCCAAAAAACCTCATGGAATACACGCGTTCCGCCTTTGACGCGCCGCGGCACAGAGGTTATGTGATGGGCTTATGACCACATCAGATAATTCCTCAGCCTGGCCGGACCTGAAACCGACCGCGCTCCTCGTGCTCGCCGATGGCACCGTGCTGGAAGGCTTCGGCCTCGGCGCGGAAGGCCAGGCCGTTGGCGAAGTCTGCTTCAACACGGCGATGACCGGTTACGAGGAAATCCTCACCGATCCATCCTATGCCGGGCAGCTCATCACCTTCACATTTCCGCATATCGGGAATGTCGGCACCAACGACGAAGACATCGAAACGGTGAACATGGCGGCGACGCCGGGTGCGCGCGGCGTGATCCTGCGCGCGGGCATCACCGATCCGTCGAACTATCGCGCCGCCAAGCATCTCGATGCATGGCTGAAGGCGCGCGGCATCATCGGTCTCTCCGGCATCGACACCCGCGCGCTGACCGCGCTGATCCGCAGCAAGGGCATGCCCAATGCCGTGATCGCGCATTCGCAGAGCGGCAAGTTCGATCTGCACGGCCTCAAGGAAGAGGCGCGCGAATGGCCCGGCCTCGAGGGCATGGATCTCGTGCCGATGGTGACCAGCACCCAGCGCTTCACCTGGGACGAGACCCCGTGGGAATGGGACAAGGGTTTCGGCAAGCAGGACAAGCCGGAGTTCAACGTCGTCGCCATCGACTACGGCATCAAGCGCAACATCCTGCGCCTCTTGGCGGGTGAAGGCTGCAAGGTCACCGTCGTCACCGCGAAGACCTCGGCCGAAGACATTCTGGCGATGAAGCCGGACGGCGTGTTCCTGTCCAATGGCCCCGGCGATCCGGCGGCGACCGGCGAATATGCCGTGCCCGTCATCAAGAAGGTCATCGAGTCCGGCACGCCCACATTCGGGATTTGCCTCGGCCACCAGATGCTCGGCCTTGCCGTCGGCGGCAAGACCATGAAGATGCATCAGGGCCACCACGGCGCCAATCATCCGGTGAAGGACCTCACCACCGGCAAGGTCGAGATCACCTCGATGAACCACGGCTTCGCGGTGGACAAGACCACGCTGCCGAACAACGTGACCCAGACGCACATTTCGCTGTTCGACGACTCGAACTGCGGCATCGCGCTGGAAGACAAGCCGGTGTTCTCGGTGCAGTACCATCCGGAGGCCTCACCCGGCCCGCGCGACTCGCACTATCTGTTCAGGCGGTTCGCGGACCTGATGCGCGAGAAGAAGCGGGCTTAATTTCTCTGTCATTGCCGGGCTTGACCCGGCAATCCATCTCTTTGGAAGAATGATGGATGCCCGGATCAAGTCCGGGCATGACAGTCAGCAAACCGGGCGGCCTCACGACTTCGCCGCGCTGAGTTCCGCCCAGTCGAGTTCTTCTTCCAGCCGGTGAAACGCGTCGTCGCCGATTTCGCCTGACTGACGCATGTCGAACAGCGCGCGGCGCGCGGCCCCGATCGCCTGCCGCCGCAGCGGGTCGGCGGGCATTTCGCCCGAGATCATGCTGTCCGGATCGCTCTCAGCCTGAGTCAGCATCTGCTGATATTCCAGCCGCAACATTTCCGCTTCGGGAGATTTGTCGCCGTCGATGGATTCGAGTGCGGCATGGAAAGCCGCACGCCGCGCCCAGCCGACCTCGCGCCCCACCGGATCGCCGTCATCCAGCGCGAGCCACGCAATCAGCGGACGCAGCGTCAGTCCCTGAATCACAAGCGTGCCGAGCACGACGCCGAACGCGGTGAGCAGGATCAGGTCGCGATAGGGAAAGCCTTGCGGCAGCGCGAACGCCGCGGCCAGCGTGACGATGCCGCGCATCCCGCACCAGGACATCAGCAGACTGCTCTTCACCGAAGGAGCGCCTGTGTGCCTGCTGGGATTGTAGAGATAGGTGGCGAACCTCGTGTGTATCACGGCGATGTAGAACATCATCCAGACAATGCGTGTCAGGATCACCGCCGCTGTGCAGCGGGCGTTTTCTCGGAGGATGACAGAAACATATCAGGCTTCGTTGCCGCCTTCCTGACGGCTGGCCTCGAACAGGAACCAGGTCCGGCGTTCGGCGGCGTCGATGAAGTTCTCGAGAAGGCTCGCTGTCGCAGAGTCGTCGTACTTGTCGGCAACCTCGTGCGCCTTGCGCATGGCGACGACGGTCTTCTTGTTGTCTTCCATCAGTTCGCGCAGCATCTCGCGCGGCGGCACGAATTTCTCGTCATTGTCCTTGATGCTGGTCAACCTGGCGAGATGGCCGACGGAGCACAGCGTGGTGCCGCCGATCTTGCGGACGCGCTCGGCCAGTTCGTCAATGGAAGCGAAGATCGCATCGGCCTGCTCGTCCATCAGCAGGTGGTAGTCGCGGAAGTGACGCCCGCTGACATGCCAGTGGAAATTCTTGGTCTTGATGTAAAGCGCGAAGGCATCGGCCACCAGCGGGTTGAGCGCTGCGGAAATCTTGTCGACAGCCTCCTGCGAGAGATCGGTGGGTGTATCGAGATCGGGGGAAACGCTGGACTTGGTTTTGCTCACGGCGGGGCCTTCCTGCTAGGAGATACAAATCGGGCGATGGACAGGGATCGCCAGACCTTCTAACGCCTCCTGTACCCGCCAGTTCCCGCATGGGAACCTTCATTTAGACGCATGATTTCCTGAAACCGGCTTCCGTTTTTCAGGTTCATGCCAGTCCGGACAGGCCTATGGACGACTGGATCGACTATTACGATTCAACGCACACGATTTATGTCAGCAAGCTGCATCGCGACGTCCATTTTCGCGTGATCGCCAATGACATTCTCGCATATGTGCCCTCGCCCGACGCCGTCGTGCTCGACTATTCCTGCGGCGAAGCGCTGTCCGCAGCGCAGGTGGCCGCGGCCTGCCAGAAGCTCATTCTTGCCGAACCCGCGCCCGGTGTGCGCGGGCGGCTGACCGCCCGCTTCGGGCCGAACCCGAAAATCGAAGTCCGCTCCCTCGACGACCTTCAGCAATTGCCGAACGGTTCGGTCGATCTCGCGGTGATGATTTCGGTCGCGCAGTACATGACGCCGGTCGAACTCGACCGCGCCTTCGGCCTGATGCGGCGAATCCTGAAGCCGGGCGGCAAGTTCGTGCTCGGCGACATCCTGCGGCCGGAGGTCGGAGCCGCCGCCGACGTGATCGCGCTGCTTAAACTTGCGGCCAAAAACGGCTTCCTGACCGACGCGCTGTGGGGTCTCGCACGCACCGTGCTGTCGGATTACTGGCAATTGCGCCAGAGCATCGGGCTTCAGCGCTACAGCGAAGCGGAGATGATCGCGAAGCTGAAGGCCGCGGGTTTTTCGCCGTCGCGCGCCAAAACCAATGTCGGTTACAATCCGGCCCGCATGACCTTCGTGGCGACAGCGCCGGACCTGGAGACCAAAGAGCCCGAAACTGCATAAAATTGCCGGTTGATCGCGGCCTTAAAGGCCTTTCAACGCTCCGGAATCTGGTCTAAAGACACGGCGCGCGCGAGGGCAACCTGGCGCTTGGCTCAAGGGACGCGCGGATGCGCGCCCTTTTTTTGTGCCCAATTTCCTGCCGTGAGACTTAATGCCTAAAAGAACCGACATCTCGACGATCCTCATCATCGGCGCTGGCCCCATTGTGATCGGTCAGGCCTGCGAATTCGACTATTCCGGCACCCAGGCCGTGAAGACGCTGAAGGAAGAGGGCTATCGCATCGTTCTGGTCAATTCCAATCCGGCCACCATCATGACGGACCCGGAACTGGCCGACGCGACCTATATCGAGCCGATCACGCCCGAGATCGTCGCCAAGATCATCGAGAAGGAACGCCACGTCATTCCCGGCGGCTTCGCGCTGCTGCCGACCATGGGCGGCCAGACCGCGCTGAACTGCGCGCTGTCGCTGCGCCGTCAGGGCACGCTGGAGAAATTCGATGTCGAGATGATCGGCGCCACCGCCGACGCCATCGACAAGGCGGAAGACCGCCAGCTTTTCCGCGAGGCGATGACCAAGATCGGCCTCGAGACGCCAAAGTCGCGGCTCGCCAACGCCTCGGACCTGAAGAAGCAGTATCGCGACAAATATCTCGCCGAGAAGGAAAAGCTTTCGGGCGAGGCGCTTGCCGAGCACGAACGCCAGTGGACGCTGCATGAAGGCGACCGGCGCAAGCGCTATCAGGAGCATGCACTCGGACAGGCGCTGATGGCGCTATCCGAGATCGGCCTGCCCGCGATCATCCGTCCGTCGTTCACCATGGGCGGCACCGGCGGCGGCATTGCCTACAACCGCGAGGAATTTCTCGACATCATCGAGCGGGGCCTCGATGCCTCGCCGACCAACGAAGTGCTGATCGAAGAGTCGGTGCTCGGCTGGAAAGAGTACGAGATGGAGGTTGTCCGCGACAAGAAGGACAACTGCATCATCGTTTGCTCGATCGAGAACCTCGATCCGATGGGCGTGCACACCGGCGACTCGATCACCGTCGCCCCTGCCCTGACGCTGACCGATAAAGAATACCAGATCATGCGCGACGCCTCGCTGGCGGTGCTGCGCGAGATCGGCGTCGAGACCGGCGGATCGAACGTGCAGTTCGGCGTCAATCCGGCGGACGGCCGCATGGTTGTCATCGAGATGAATCCGCGCGTCTCGCGCTCGTCCGCACTGGCGTCGAAAGCCACCGGCTTCCCGATCGCCAAGGTCGCGGCGAAGCTCGCCGTCGGCTATACGCTCGATGAAATCGCCAACGACATCACCGGCGGTGCGACCCCGGCGTCGTTCGAGCCGACCATCGATTACGTGGTCACCAAGATTCCGCGGTTCGCCTTCGAGAAATTCCCCGGCGCATCGACCACGCTGACCACCTCGATGAAGTCGGTCGGCGAAGTGATGGCGATCGGCCGCACGTTCCAGGAGAGCTTGCAGAAGGCGCTGCGCGGGTTAGAGACCGGCCTCACCGGTCTCGATGAAATCGAGATCGAAGGCCTCGGCCAGAGCGACGACAAGAACGCGGTGCGTGCCGCGCTCGGCACGCCGACCCCCGACCGGCTATTGCAGGTCGCGCAGGCGATGCGGCTCGGCTGGACCAACGAAGAGATCTTCACCTCGTGCAAGATCGACCCGTGGTTCCTCGCCGAAATGCGCGGCATCGTCGAGATGGAAGACAAGGTCAAGAAGCACGGCCTGCCCGGCAACGCCCATAGCATGCGCACGCTGAAGGCCATGGGCTTCTCCGACGCGCGCCTCGCGGTGCTCGCAGGCAAGACCGAGGCCGAGGTGAAGTCGCTGCGGCGGACCATGAACGTGCGCCCGGTGTTCAAGCGCATCGACACCTGCGCCGCCGAATTCGCCTCGCCGACCGCCTACATGTATTCGACCTATGAAGCGCCGTTCGCGGGCGCGATGGCCGATGAGAGCGCACCATCCGATAAGAACAAGGTCATCATCCTGGGCGGCGGTCCCAACCGGATCGGCCAGGGCATCGAGTTCGACTATTGCTGCTGTCACGCCTGCTTCGCGCTGCATGACGCCGGCTACGAGACCATCATGGTCAACTGTAACCCGGAAACCGTGTCGACCGACTACGACACCGCGGACCGGCTCTACTTCGAGCCGCTCACCGCCGAGGACGTGCTGGAAATCATCGATACCGAGCGCAGCAACGGCAAGCTCCACGGCGTCATCGTACAGTTCGGCGGCCAGACCCCGCTGAAACTCGCGCATGCGCTGCAAGCCGCCGACGTGCCGATCCTCGGCACTTCGCCCGACGCCATCGATCTTGCCGAAGACCGCGACCGCTTCAAGCGCGTGCTCGACAAGCTGCGCCTGAAGCAGCCCAAGAACGGCATTGCCTATTCGGTCGAGCAGGCGCGCCTCGTCGCAGCCGATCTTGGTTTGCCGCTGGTCGTGCGTCCGTCCTATGTGCTCGGCGGCCGCGCCATGCAGATCATCCGCGAGGAATTCCAGCTCGGCGATTACCTGCTCGGCACTTTGCCTGAGCTGGTGCCCGCCGACGTCAAGGCGCGGTATCCCAACGACAAGACCGGCCAGATCAACACCGTGCTCGGCAAGAATCCTCTGCTGTTCGACCGCTATCTGTCCGACGCGACCGAAGTCGATGTCGACTGCCTGTGCGACGGCAAGGACACCTTCGTTGTTGGCATCATGGAGCACATCGAAGAGGCCGGCATTCATTCCGGCGACTCGGCCTGCTCGCTGCCGCCGCACTCGCTCGATGCCGCGGTGATCGCCGAACTCGAACGTCAGACCCGCGAACTCGCGCTCGGTCTCGACGTCGTCGGCCTGATGAATGTGCAGTACGCCATCAAGGATGGCGATATCTACGTGCTGGAGGTCAATCCGCGTGCGTCGCGAACCGTGCCGTTCGTCGCCAAGGTGGTCGGTATTCCGGTCGCCAAGATCGCCGCGCGCATCATGGCCGGCGAAAAGCTCGCGGACTTCAAACTGAAGCCGCGCAAGCTCGACCATGTCGGCGTCAAGGAATCCGTGTTCCCGTTCGCGCGTTTCCCCGGCGTCGACACCGTGCTCGGACCGGAGATGAAATCGACCGGCGAGATCATGGGCATCGATAGCTCGTTCGCTGTCGCTTTCGCCAAGAGCCAGTTAGGGGGCGGCACGCGCGTACCGCGCAAGGGAACGGTGTTCGTGTCGGTGCGCGAAACCGACAAGGCGCGCATCCTCGATGCAGTGAAACTGCTGAGCTCGCTCGGCTTCAAGGTGATCGCCACCTCGGGCACCCAGCGTTTCCTCGTGGAGAGCGGAGTACCGGCCGAAAAGATTAACAAGGTGCTGGAAGGCCGGCCGCACATTGTGGACGCAATTACCAACGGCGAAGTGCAACTCGTTTTCAATACCACCGAGGGGCCGCAGGCACTCGCCGACAGCCGCTCGTTGCGGCGCGCTGCCCTCTTGCATAAAGTGCCATATTACACCACTCTTTCAGGTGCACTGGCGGCCGCACAGGGCATCCGGGCCTATCTGGGCGGGGACCTCGAGGTCCGTACCTTGCAAGGTTACTTTCCCGATCTCTGAATTGTTAGCCGGTCTTCGAGACCGGCATAGTATAAGTGGAACTTGCGGCGGGAACCGCCCGCCGCGGCGATGTTCTTTTTGTCCCCCTGCGGCCGGTTGCCAACAGGATCACATCGAAACGTTTCGCGACCATGGCAGTGCCACCCGCGAAACTGAAGGACGACGACGAAATGGTTGAAAAGGTACCGATGACACAGGGCGGGTACGCCGCTCTGGAAGTTGAGTTGAAGCAGCGCCAGTCGGTGGATCGCCCGCGCATCGTCGAGCAGATCGCCGAAGCGCGTTCGCATGGCGACCTGTCGGAAAACGCCGAGTATCACGCCGCGAAGGAAGCGCAGTCGCATAACGAGGGCCGCATTGCGGAAATCGAGGACAAGCTTGCGCGCGCCGACATCATCGACGTCTCGAAACTGTCCGGCGACACCATCATGTTCGGCGCGACCGTCACCCTGATCGACGAGGACACCGAGAAGAAAGCGGTCTGGCAGATCGTCGGCGAGCCCGAAGCGGACGCCAAGAAGGGCCGCATCTCGATCACGTCGCCGCTCGCGCGTGCACTGATCGGAAAGAAGAAGGGCGCGTCCGTCGAGGTCGTCGCTCCCGGCGGTGCGAAAGCTTACGAGATCACCAAGGTGGACTGGAAGTAAGCGGGCTGCTTGCAACAACGCAATTCAACGAAGATGGCCGGGATTTCCCGGCCATTTTTATTGGATTGCTGTAGCATACGCTCATGGTTCGGTTCGCGGCGACGAGGAATCTGATGCGACGTTCCCATGTAACGATGCTGGTGCTGGCGGTCCTTCTGGCTGCAACCGGCGCGCATGCCGCCGAGATCGAGATCCCGCCGCCCGGCAAACCGAAAGAGTTGTCGGTCTACGTCAACCAGCCGAACTGCGCGCGCTGGACCGATGACTGTGTCAACTGCGCGCGCGGGGCGAATGGCGAAGCGCCGACCTGCTCGAACATCGGTTTTGCCTGTCAGCCCAAGGCCATCCGCTGCGTCGGCGCGGATATTCCGCAGGGCGAACCGCAGAAGAAGTAGCGGTTTCCCCCCGGAAACCAGGGCACTGCCACCTTCGACAAATTCCGGATTGTCCCACGAAATCGTCATTGAGTCGGACTGCTGCAATCTTTCGCTTCGGCCGGCGGCGCGATAACAAAGTGTGTGGAATCACACAGGGGGGATTTTCCATGGACTTCAAGTTTCTCGAACCGTACCGGCCGCAGCTTCTGAGCGTGCTACGCATCATGACGGGCCTGCTGCTGTTTCAATTTGGCGTCGCAAAACTTTTGAAATTTCCGAGCGGCACAATGTTCGAAAAGGTCGAGTTGATGTCGCTCTCTGGAGCGGCAGGGACACTGGAGTTGATTTTCGGTGCCCTTCTAATAGTGGGTCTGTTCAGTCGGTTTGCGGCATTCATACTGTCGGGCGAAATGGCCTTTGCATATTTTATCGGCCACATGTTCAAGACAGGAACCCCGATCTGGCATCCACTCTTTAACGGCGGCACCGCGGCTGCAGTGTTCTGCTTCGTGTGTTTGTATCTGGCGAGCGCGGGCCCCGGCCCATGGAGCGTCGACGCCTCGCGCGACAAGACCTGATCTCTCAAGCCGTCAGGACATGATTTCGATCATGTCCTGACAAAGAACACGACAGTCAAAACCGCGCCGATGGCCACCACCACGGCGCGGATTATTTTTTCCGGCACCCGGCGCGCGAGCGTGACGCCGTAATATCCGCCGACGGCTGAAGCTGCGATCGTCACCAGCGCCTGCGGCCAGTGAACGAGGCCACCAGCGATCAGCAGCGCTGCCGACATGATCTGGATCAGGAACGCGACAAGAATCTTGGTGGCGTTGGCCTTGTGAAAATTGCCGCTTTCGAGGATCGCCAATGCCGCGAGCATCATGATGCCGGTGCCAGCTCCGAAGAATCCGCCATAGATCGCCACCACCATCATCAGCGCGTAGGCCGCAATCCGCGCGCCCGCATGCTGCCCGCGCGACCAGGGTTCAACGAAGGCGCGGATCTGGTTGCTGAACGCAAACAGCAACGTGGCCACCAGCAGCAGCCACGGCACCAGCGGGCGGAAACCGCTGTCGCCCAGCCCGATCAGCAACAGGGCGCCGGCTGCTCCGCCGATCAGCCCGATGATCGCGAACGGAATCATCTCGCGATAGTAGGTGCGGACCTCGGAGCGATACGCCGCGACACTTGCGAGATTGGCCGGCGTCAGCGCCACCGCGCTGGTGGCGTTGGCATCCAGCGTCGGCAGCCCGCTGACGACCAGCGCCGCGAACGTAATGAACGTGCCGCCACCGGCGACAGCATTGACGGTGCCGGCGGCAAAACCCGCCAGCGCCAGCACAACGATCTGGAATAAAGTCACGTCAGCCCCATCACGCAATTGGGCGAGGGAAGCGCCCGGCAAAGGGCTTTTAGAGCATGCATCTGCCGGGGAGAACGCTGGGTCTCGTATGGCCTCCATGCCGTCCCCGCGAAAGCGGGGACCCAGAAGCACAGAAGATCAATGAGGTGCTCGTGAACTCTCCAAGGATGGGTCCCCGCTTTCGTGGGGACGACCCAACTATGGCGAGCAGCGCGCGCTTCAGCCGTGCGGGACTTTCAGTTCGAGCGGGACGTCCGGCGCGTTCTTGGAGTTGTGCAGCACCAGCGAGGTTCGCACATTGCGCACGTGGGGGGCGGCGGTGAGGTGCGAGACGAAGTTCTGGAAGGTCGCCATGTCCGGCGCGACGCATTTGAGAATGAAATCGATCTCGCCCGACAGCATCCAGCATTCGCGCACCAGCGGCTCGTGGCGAACGAATTCCTCGAACGCGCGGAGATCAGCATCGGCCTGGCTCGACAGGTGCACCGAGGCAAACACCGTGACGTCAAAGCCGAGGGACGGCGGATCCAGCAGCCCGCGGTAGCCGCGAATATAGCCCTCCTCCTCCAGGGTGCGGACCCGGCGCAGGCACGGGGGCGGCGAGATGCCGACCCGCTTGGCCAGTTCGACATTGGTGATTCGGCCATCAGCCTGAATCTCATTGAGTATTTTCAGGTCGATTTCGTCGAGGCTTTTTGACACGGATACCTAATCCCCTGGATCCCCTGGCGGCCGGATACTTGCGGCCTTTTTCCAAAACTGTTCTAGCCAGCGGCACGGCTTCGCGCAATTTTATTTCGCCAGCATGCTTCTCATGGCTAGCTGGGGAAAATTTCATGATAGGGGTTGCATATCTTGCATAGCTCGCAGGATGGCCTACATTCGGAACATGCACTTTTAACAGCGCAGCGATGCCTTTGCGGGCATTTCCCGCCTCTTCGCTGGTCAATCCATGCAACAAACTCCTAAGGGTCGGATTATGGCCGCTCCCATTCATGCCAAGGTTGTCATCATCGGTTCGGGACCGGCGGGTTACACAGCCGCGATTTACGCCGCACGCGCTATGCTCGAGCCCGTGCTGATCCAGGGCATTCAGCCCGGCGGCCAGCTCACCATCACCACCGACGTCGAAAACTATCCGGGATTTGCCGACGTCATCCAGGGCCCCTGGCTGATGGAGCAGATGGAAAAGCAGGCGGCGCATGTCGGCACCAAGATCGTCACCGATCACGTCAACAAGCTCGAGTTGAGCCGGCGCCCGTTCCGCATCACCACCGACAGCGGCGACGTTTATCTCGCTGACGCCGTGATCCTCTCCACCGGCGCGCAGGCGCGCTGGCTCGGCATTCCGTCGGAAGAGAAGTTCAAGGGCTTCGGCGTCTCGGCCTGCGCGACCTGCGACGGCTTCTTCTACCGCAACAAGGAGGTGTTCGTGGTTGGCGGCGGCAACACCGCCGTCGAGGAAGCACTGTTCCTCACCAACTTCGCCTCGCATGTCACGCTGGTTCATCGCCGCGACAGCCTGCGCGCCGAGCGTATCTTGCAGGACCGCATGTTCAAGCATCCCAAGATCAGTGTGATCTGGGACAGCGAGGTCGACGAAATCCGCGGCCAGGACAATCCGTCCAAGGTGACCCACGTCCGCCTCAGGAATCTCAAAAGCGGTACCGTGACCGAACACGCCGCCGACGGCGTGTTTATCGCGATCGGCCACGCGCCGGCGACGGAACTCGTCACCGGCCAGTTGAAACTGAAATCGTCCGGCTACGTCGAGATCGCACCACATTCCACCGCGACCTCGGTGCCCGGCGTCTTCGCCGCGGGCGATGTCGCGGATGAAACCTATCGCCAGGCCGTGACGGCTGCGGGCCTCGGCTGTATGGCGGCGCTGGAAGCGGAACGCTTCCTGGCGCACAGCGCAACCGAACGCGCAGCGGCGGAGTGACCATGGCTCGAACACGCGACGGATTAAGCGATATGGATTGGGACAAGCTGAAGGTCTTCCACGCGGCTGCGGAAGCGGGAAGCTTCACGCACGCGGGCGAACAACTCGGGCTGTCGCAGTCGGCCGTCTCGCGCCAGGTCAGCGCGCTGGAGCAGGAACTGGCGGTCTCGCTGTTTCACCGCCACGCCCGCGGACTGATCCTCACCGAACAGGGCGACCTTCTGTTCCGCACCGCGCATGACGTGTTCATGCAGTTGCAGGCGGCCCGCGCCAAGCTCACCGACAGCCGGGAGCGGCCGAGCGGCGACCTCAAGGTCACCACCACACCGGGCGTCGGCATCAACTGGCTGATCCCGCGGCTTGGCGAGTTCACCGCGCTGTATCCGGACATCCGTATTTCACTGATCGTGACCGATGAGGAACTCGATCTGTCGATGCGCGAAGCCGACGTTGCGATCCGCACCCGCAAGCCGACCCAGCCGGATCTCATTCAGCGCAAGCTGTTCTCGATGGGCTTCCATGCCTATTGCTCGCCGGAATACGTCAAGCGCCACGGCACGCCGCGCACGCTGGATGAGCTGGACGCGCACCGGATCATCGTCCTCAGTGACCAGAACGTGCCGCAGCACCTGCAAAACCGGAACTGGCTGATCGAGGCCAATACCAACGGCTCCGGCCCGCGCGAGCCCGTCTTCAAGGTCAACAACATCCTGGGCCTGGTGCGTGCCTGCCAGCAGGGCCTCGGAATTGCGGCGCTGCCGGACTATCTGGTCGAGGACAATAACCGGCTGGTGCAGCTGTTCAGCGAGGCGGACTCGATTCAATTGGATACGTATTTTGTTTATCCCGAAGAATTGAAGTCGGTGGCGCGCGTGCAGGTTTTCCGTGATTTTATCGTGAGTAAGGCGCAACGCTGGCCGTCCTAGTGTCCCGTATCCGACGTTTGCTTCATGTTGCAGCGCCGTCCGAGCAAACGTCGGATACGAAGGACACTAGTAAATAATGATTCTAGTGATCCTTTGGTTCTGACATTCGTAAAAATGCCCGCGAAAGATACGTACGAATGTCAGAACCGGATCACGAGCCGGGTTAAAACGGACGTTTGAGCCCGCATCCTGAGCATGACTGACATACCGGGATCGGAGTTGTCCGCATGGGAAGTCGGGGCATACTCCCCCCACACTGAATGAGCGTTCTGCGCACTGTCCCCCTCCTCCAGCGGAGCGCGCGTTCAGTTATCCCTCTTGGAAGGTGATTGTGTCGGCCTCACGTGGCCAAAACTAAACAAGCCGGGCTCTTTAGCCCGGCTTTTTTTCTGCGCATCTACCTTTGCGATCGCGCATGCCCCGATAACAATTCCGAATGAAGTCCTCTTATAATTGAAGCTTCATGCGCGCCAGCCGTAGCGCATTGCCGATCACGCTGAGCGACGACAGCGCCATCGCCGCGGCGGCAATCATCGGCGACAGCAGAATCCCGAACACCGGATAGAGCACGCCTGCCGCGACCGGAATGCCGGCTGCGTTGTACAGGAAGGCGAACGCCAGGTTCTGGCGGATATTGCGCATCGTCGCCCGCGACAATTGCCGGGCTTCCACCAGCCCCATGAGATCGCCGCGCAGCAATGTGATGCCTGCGCTTTCGATCGCCACATCGGTACCGCTGCCCATGGCGATGCCGACATCGGCCGCAGCAAGCGCCGGGGCGTCATTGATGCCGTCACCGGCCATCGCCACCACCCGTCCTTCGCCGCGCAGCCGCGTCACCACATCGCCCTTGCGCTCGGGCAGAACGTCGGCCTCGACCTCGGTGATGCCAAGCGTCTTCGCCACCGCCTGTGCCGTCGTCACATTGTCACCAGTTAGCATGACAATACGCAGCCCGTTGCCGCGCAGTTGCCTGAGCGCCTCAGGCGCGCTCGGCTTGACCGGATCGGCAATCGCAATGACGCCGGCAGCGCGGCCGTCGACCGCCACATAGATCGCGGTCGCGCCACGCTCGCGCTGGGTACGCGCATCCTTCTCCAGTGCCTGAGTATCGACGCCGGACAACTGCATGATCGCAGCATTGCCGAGCACGACCTTGCGGCCATCGACGGTGCCGCTGGCGCCCTTGCCTGCGGGAGAATCGAAGTCGCGCACCTCGCGCAGTTCAAGGCCTTCGTCCTTCGCCGCATTGAGTATCGCGAAGGCCAGCGGATGCTCGCTGGCGCGCTCGACGCTGGCGGCGAGCCGCAGCAACTCGTTCCGATCAAAGCCCTCGGCAGCAACCACAGCCACAACCTTCGGCTTGCCTTCGGTCAGCGTGCCGGTCTTGTCGATCACCAATGTGTCGACCTTCTCCATCCGCTCCAGCGCTTCGGCGTCACGGATGAGAATGCCGGAACGCGCACCGCGGCCGACGCCGACCATGATCGACATCGGGGTCGCAAGGCCGAGTGCGCAGGGGCACGCAATGATGAGTACGGTGACGGCGGCGACCAGCGCATAGGTGAATCGCGGCTCGGGACCGAACACCGCCCACGCCGCAAACGCCGCAAGCGCCACAACAATCACCACGGGCACGAACCAGCCTGCGACCTGATCCGCCAGACGCTGCACCGGCGCGCGCGAACGCTGCGCCCGCGCCACCAGATCGACAATGCGTGCCAGCATGGTGTCGCGGCCGATCCTGTCGGCGCGGACCACAAGGCCGCCGCTCTGGTTGACGGTGCCGCCGATCACCTGCGCGCCTTCGGCCTTCTTCACCGGCATCGACTCGCCGGTGACAAGGGATTCATCGACCAGCGACACTCCCTCGGTGACGGTGCCGTCGACCGGAACTTTCTCGCCGGGCCGCACCCGCAACAGATCGCCCACGGCGATGGCGTCGATATCAATATCCTCATCGCCGGCCTCCGAGATTCGCCGCGCGGTCTTCGGTGCCAGACCGAGCAGTGCGCGGATCGCGCCTGACGTGCGCGCACGGGCGCGCAATTCGAGCACCTGACCCAGCAGAACGAGAACGGTAATCACGGCGGCCGCCTCGAAATACACCGCGACCGCGCCGTGGTGATCGCGGAACGTCTGCGGAAACACCTGCGGCGCCAGTGTCGCAACCACGCTGTAGACATAGGCGACACCGGTGCCCATCGCGATCAGCGTGAACATGTTGAGATTGCGCGTTTTGACCGACTGCCAGCCACGCTCGAAGAACGGCCAGCCTGCCCACAGCACCACCGGCGTCGCCAGTGCGAACGAGAGCCAGTTCGATGTTTGCAGCGGCAACAGATGCACGCCGCCGAGATGCGCCGCCATGTCGATGACGAACACCGGCAGGGTCAGCGCCAGGCCGATCCAGAATCGGCGCGTCATGTCGATCAATTCGGGATCGGGCGCATCATCCAGCGAAACGGTTTCGGGCTCGAGCGCCATGCCGCAGATTGGACAGCTTCCCGGCCCTACCTGACGGACCTCGGGATGCATCGGACAGGTGTAAATGGTGCCTTCAGGCAGTTTTTCTTCAGGCGCGGATGATTTTGGCGCGAGGAATTTCTCCGGGTTTGCCTCGAACTTTGTGCGGCAGCCCGCGGAGCAGAAGAAATAGTCCTGACCTTTGTATGCGAACCGGTGCTTCGCCGTCGCCGGATCAACCGTCATCCCGCAGACCGGATCGATCACGCGCGCCGCGGCGTGATCCGCTGCGTGCGAATGGCCGTGCGCAGGCTTGTCGTGGCTGTGATCGCCAGAACCTTGATTGTTGTGGCCGCCGCAGCAACCGCCCTTGTCGTTGTTTTGATGATCCGCTGACGCCACGATTTCAATTCCCTGCTTGCAATAGATACCCTATGGGGGTATATAAGTCGTCATGCGCAAGGAAATCAAGTCATCGTGCCTGAAAAGGCTGAAACGGATCGAAGGCCAGGTTCGCGGTCTCGCGGGCATGGTCGAGGACGATCGCTATTGCATCGACATCGTCACGCAGATTTCCGCCGCCCGCACAGCGCTGCGGCGGGTCGAAGAAGAGATTCTGCGCGACCATGTCGCGCATTGCGTGGAGCATGCGATCACGTCGGGCGACAAGGCCGACCAGCGGCGCAAGATCGCCGAACTGATGGATGTGGTCAGCCGCGCGGATCGCTGATCGGCGAGAGAAGGATCATCTCATCGTCACATGGTTTATTGCGCGTTAGTCCCCGGTTTCCTGCGGGATACTTCGTTCGCATGCGAAAAGTGACTGCGGCACAGGGCTTATCGCGATTGTTCGCTGTGCGTACAAGTCAGGACGATGGCCGGGAGCGCCCCGTGCAAACGCATCGGTCAAACATGCGCCGGTGAGTTTACCTCTTCTTACGCAATTCCCCGTACCTGCCGACGCTTGCGTGTTCTCGCGTTCCAGGTTGACCCATGTTGAAAGTCTACAACTGTATCGCCACCGCCCATGATCTGCGGCTTGTGGGACTCGCGGCCGTCATTTGCGCCATCGCTTCGCTTGCGGCGATCAACCTGCTCCGACATGCCCGCCTGTCGACCGGCCACATGCGTGTGGTCTGGCTCGCGGTATCCGCCATTTCGACCGGCTTCGGCATCTGGTCCACGCATTTCATCGCGATGCTTGCGTTCTCGCCCGGGATTCCGAACGGCTACAATATCTCCCTGACCGCGCTGTCGCTGATCGCTGCGATCGTGTTGACCGGCGCCGGCCTTGCAATGTCGATGCAGCCAAAGTGGCGGCTTGGGCCATGGCTCGGCGGCGCCGTCGTCGGCGGCGGCATTGCCACGATGCATTATCTCGGCATGGCGGCCTTCGAGATCGAAGGGACAATTCTCTGGGATCCGACGCTGGTCGCGGCATCCATTCTTCTGGGGACCGTGATCGGCGCGGCAGCGCTGCCGGCGGGTCTCCATGGTCAATCGGAGCGCTGGAAGGCCACCGGCGCACTGCTCCTGACCCTTGCGATCTGCAGCCATCATTTCACCGCCATGGGTGCGGCGTCGATCGTGCCGGACCCGGCCATCAAGGTCTCGCAGCAGGCCCTGCCCGCTGCCTGGCTCGCATTCAGCGTCGCGGTCGCAAGTTTCACGATCATCATCCTCGCGCTGGCCGGCCTCGCGCTGGACATCCGCGACCAGCGCCGGTCGGTGCTTGAAGCCGAGCGGATGCTCGGTCTCGCCAATGCCGCGGTCGAAGGCCTCTTGGTCTGCGACGGCGACGTCGCAGTGACCGTCAACACCAGTTTCGCGCAGCTTGTCGGGTCAACGTCGGACAAGCTCATCGGTACAAGCCTGCAATCGTACATTCCGGATGCCGGCGCGCGCGCGAAACTGTTCGCCACGCCGAACCAGCCGGTCGAAGCCGATCTTCGTCACGCCGACGGGTCGATGATTCCGGTCGAACTGATCCTGCGGCCGATCGATTTCGCCGGGCATGCGCATCATGTCATCGCCGTCCGCAACCTGCAGGCGCGCAAGAAGGCCGAGCAGCACATCCGCTATCTCGCGCATCACGATGCGCTGACCTCGCTGCCGAACCGCAGCACGTTCCATGCGCGGCTCGATCACGAGATCGCGGCAGCCATGGCAGGCGGCCAGAAGTGCGCCGTGCTCTGCTTCGACCTCGACAGGTTCAAGGAGGTCAACGATCTGTTCGGACACGCGGCCGGCGACAAGGTTCTTCAGACCGTGGCCTCACGCGTCACCGCGATCCTCGACAAGACATGCATGGTCGCGCGCCTCGGCGGCGACGAATTCGCGATCCTTGTCCCCGGACTGTCCAGCCCTGCCATGGCGGGACGGCTGGCCGACCGCATCCTCGAGGCGCTGCGAACCGGCGGTGACAATTCCGACAGCGACAACATGACCTCGTGCAGCATCGGCATCGCGATCTGCCCGGACGATGCGGACAATCGCGAGGCGCTGCTCATGCACGCCGATACCGCGCTCTACCGCGCCAAGATGGAAGGCCGCGCCACCTACCGTTTCTTCGAAGCGAGAATGGGCGCGGAAGTCCATGACCGCCGCGTGCTGGAGCACGATCTGCGGCAGGCGGTGTCCCGCGGCGAGTTCAATCTGGTCTATCAGCCACAGGAAGACATTCAGAGAAGGACCGTGGTCGGCTTCGAAGCCCTGCTGCGCTGGAATCACAAGACCCGCGGTTCGATTTCGCCGGCCGTGTTCATTCCGATCGCGGAGGAAACCGGCGCCATTCTCGGCATCGGCGAGTGGGTTCTGCGCGAGGCCTGCAAGCAGGCCGCGACCTGGCCGCAGCCGCTGACCATCGCCGTCAACGTTTCGGCGGTGCAGATCTACAACGAGAATTTCGTGCAGCTCGTGCATGAAGTGCTGCTGGAAACCGGCCTCGCACCCAGCCGGCTCGAACTCGAGATCACCGAGACCGCGCTGGTGCGCGATCTCAACCGCGCGCTCACGACACTGCGGCGTATCAAGGCGCTCGGCGTGCATATCGCGATGGACGATTTCGGCACCGGCTATTCGTCGCTCTCCAACCTGCGCGCATTCCCGTTCGACAAGATCAAGATCGACGGCTCGTTCATCAAATCGGTCAACACCAACGAGCAGGCCGCGACCATCGTGCGCGCCGTGCTGGGCCTCGGCCGCGGTCTCGGTCTGCCGGTGCTTGCGGAAGGCGTCGAGACGCCGGCGGAGCTGGCGTTCCTGCAATCGGAACTGTGCAACGAGGTTCAGGGCTATCTGGTCGGACGCCCCGCGGCGATCGGAACCTTCGCGACGCTCACCCACCCCGGAAGCGAGCCTGCAACAGGCGACGAAATCCGCGTCCTGCTGGCGCAGTCGGCCTGAGCTTCGGATTTGCGGTGCTTTGGAAGTGGTACAGTTGGGTGGGATCGAACCACCGACCTCCGGATCCACAATCCGGCGCTCTAACCAGCTGAGCTACAACTGCATTTTTCAATCGACGGCAGCCGGTCGGCTGCCCCGCCGAGGGCGGCGATTTTGCGGGAAACTAGGTGCAACGCCGCGCTTTGGCAAGACGCTTTGACCCGCCGAAATCACGTCGCCAACAGCCCGTTATGGGTGGCGGCGGCGACGGAAACGGTTCATTCGCGTGGCCCCTGCCCGAGAGCAGACGCCGAGAGCAGACGCCCCAATCAGACGCCCGGCTTGAAAGCCTTTGCCGCGCCGGCGGCGATCGGCTCGACGGCCGCAGCCGCCGCCTTCTGGGTCATGGCCGCGAGGTCCTGGGACTGCGCGGTGAGAACCTCGAACTGCTTGCGGGCGTGAGCGTTCATCAGCTCGAAGGCCTCCGGCAGCGATTTCACACCCATCAGGCTCTGGGTGAAGGCGAACGCGGCTTCAGTGTTGGTCTGGGCCATTCCGATCACCTTCGAGGTGAAATCGCCGGCGCCCTTGGTGGCCTGCTCAACCAGTGCCTCAAGAGCCCCGTTGTTGGAAACAGCCGCGTCCTTGAACTTCTGATAGCCGTCACGGGCCTGGAAAATGCCCATCTCGGTGAATGCGCGAAACTGCTCAGGAACCTTGAAGGGGACGACAGCAAATGGATCGTTCGCGCTCATAGGGGCAGTCCTTGTGTCTGGAAATGAAGTCGCCGGAACGGCGCGAGCGGCAGCGCGAGGCCCACAGGCCGGGCGCTGGTCCGTATCTATTTGGCACTATATGGGGGATTTTGTGCAATGCAACAAAATAGCGCGAGGCCGTGCGCATGCCTGATCCGGCGCAAGCGCCGGACCAACCCTCCAAATGACCGCGCCAGAGGAAGGATTATTTGGGCTTGGCGGCATCCATGGCCGCGCGGGTCACGGTCTGACCCATTTCGCTGGCCTGCTCGGCCAGCGCCCGCATCTGGCCCTGCACGTACTCGGTATGGAGACGCATCACCTCGGTGAGGTCCTTGGCTTGAATCAGCTGCTGCGCATAGGCCAGCGAGGCCTGCACGTTCTTTTCAGCGAACGCGATGGCCTTGGCGCTGATCTCCTTGGCCGCACCACCGGGACCGCCGAGCGACGAGCCGCCGAACGCCGCCGCCGTCTGCTGCGCGCTGCTGATGAAGGTCTCGAATGCCTTGCGTGCCTGATCGAGACTGGCTTCCGCCATCGATCGCATTTCCTTCGGGATCTCGAACTGATTGCCTGACATGTCGCACCTCCTGTTGGGTCTCTGAGCGGACCCCGTTGCTCCGCAATTTACCGCCGGGCGACATCTCGCGTATGACGCAGCGCAACGACAGCTCCTGCCCGTCCATCGTGAACGTTTGAATATCTTTTGCAACACCCAACGCCCGGACCGCGCCGGGGGTTCAGTGCGCCGGGGAATTAACGTTATCGCTGGTTTGGATGGGTAGTCTCGGGCCGCACTGGTGGACCTTGAGGCAGCAGCGCCATACTAATCATTTGTTAAGGCTGTTCGACCCCATCTCCCGCGCCAGAATCCGGCGCCACGAAAGCGAGACGCAGGCCCGTTGTCCAACATGAGTGAAGCCGACTTCCAGCTCCATGGCATCCGCGATCCGCGCCTTGCGGTTCACGCGACAAGCAGCCTGCCTGCGTGGATCTGGTCGCTCGACGGCGCACACATTCTCTGGGCCAACACCGTCGGAGCGCGGCTGTTCGGCGAACGCAACGCCGCCGCCCTCGCCGAAAAAACCATCGGCCCTGCCGACCCGCGCCGCCGCCAGGCCGCACAGCTTGCAGCACGGCTGTCACCATCGGGCGCAACGCGGCTCGAACGGCTGCGCGGTTTCGGCGCGCCGCTCGGCCGCCTGCTGACATGCTCATGCGCACGGCTCACCTTCGCCGACGCAAGCGCGGGGATTCTCATCGCCGCCGCCGATCCTGTCGGACGTCCGATGCCGCTCACCGAGCGGCTCGCGCATCTGGTCGACAGCATCACGATGCCTGCGATGACCTTCACGCCGAACGGCGCGCTCGCCGGCGCCAATGATCGTGCGAAAAATTTCCCCGGATTGTTCAACGATCTGACCGGGCCCGGTTTCGACGACGCGCGCACCGGCGCGCTGCGTAACGGACAATCGATCCTGCAAATGGAGTCCAGCCGAGTCACGGTTCATCGCGTCGGCAGCGGAGCGGAGACCGCGCTGGTCGCATTGATCGACACCGTGATCGTGCCCAAGCCGATGCCGAAGCCGATCCCTGTGGTGCTCGCGCCCGAGGAGCCGGAGCCGGTGCGCGATAGCCTTATCGAACACCCTGCGAAAGCTGTAACGCCTGAACCTGCTTTGGCTGAAGCGGCCGCGCAAACACCCGCAGAGGTCTCCGATCAAACCACCGCGCCGGCCGAAGTGACACCGGTCGATCTTTTCGAATCCGTGTTCGATGAATCGTCCGAACAGCAGGCACCGCTTCAGACCGTCGCGAAAATCGAAGCGGCGCCTCAAAACACCGCGAGCGACGAACCCGAGCCGGCCGCGCACGACGACGCGCCGCGCGATGAACCCGCACAGCACGACGCGTCCGCAGAAAACGTCACCCGGATCTATATCGACGACGGGCGCCGTGACGACGTGCTGTATTCGTCCAGGCCGCCCGCAGCGGCGCCGTCCAGCGAACCGCCATCAGGCGTGCTTCCGTCAGGGACGGGCAGCGTGCAAGATAACTTCCCAAGGGACACTGTCCCGAGAACCGAGCAGAATGTCGTGGACACTCCGCAAAACGTCGTGCCGTTTCCAGTCGCCGAACCGAAATCGCCGGCGCTGACGGCGGTCGAGAGCAACGCGTTCGACGAACTGGCGCGGCGGCTAGCGGCGCGTCTCGATAATGGCACTGAGGGCGAAACGCTGACCGACGCCTCGGTGGCCGAACTGTTCACCGTGGACGACGCTGGGCAATCGCGCGAACCTGTGTCTGAACAGCCTGCGCTTGAAAATCCCCCCGCGTTCCTCCAGCCGGAGCCGGTTCTGCCGCGCGCCAATGCCGCGCAGGATTCGCAGTTGCTCGATCGCCTCCCGGTCGGCGTGCTGGTGTATCGGCTCGACCGGCTGATCTACGCCAACAAGGCGTTTCTTGCGTCCACCGGATACGACAACCTTCATGCGCTGACCGAGGCCGGCGGCCTCGATGCGCTGATCGTCGAAGCCGGTGCGGGATCTGCCAGCAGCACCTCCGAGACCGGCACGCCTGTCGTGATCGCGGCCACCAGCAAGAGCGGCCCCGACAAGGGCGAGCCCGCCGATGCCCGGCTGTTCGCCATCACGTGGGACAACGAGCCGGCACATGCGCTGGTGTTCTCCGGCCCGCGCACTGAACTCCGGATCGAACCCGCACCCGTTTTGGCGATCGCGCCGGTCGCAGTGGCCAGCGATGACACCACGCAGGCCGAAGAACTCGGCACCATTCTCGACAACACCGCCGAGGGCGTCCTTGTTTTCGACGGCCAGGGCCGCGTCCTTTCCTGCAATCGCAGCGCCGAGGTGCTGTTCGGCCGCGACGACAACGAGATGGCCACGCTCAACCTGACCGATCTGTTCGCATCCGACAGCCAGCGCGCCGTGCAGGACTATATGAGCGAGGTCAGGACCGCTGCGGTGACGAGCCTGCTCAGCCACGACCGCGCCATGCTGGGCCGCGCGCGCGACGGCAGCGCCATTCCGCTGTCGATGACATTGGGCCGGACCCGGCCTGACGGCACGCGCTTCTTCGCGATTTTCCGCGACCAGTCGAAGACGAAGAAAAGCGAAGGCGAGCTCACTCAGGCAAAGCGGCAGGTCGAGCGCGCGGTGAACGCGCGTGCGGACATCCTCGGGCGGATCAGCCACGAGGTCCGTATGCCGCTGAGCGCCATCATCGGCTTTGCCGACGTGATGATCGACGAGCGCTTCGGCGCGCTCGGCAACGACCGCTATGTCGAATACATGAAGGACATCCGCGCCTCCGGGCAGCGCGTGATGGCGATCATCGACGATCTGCTCGACCTGTCGCGCATCGAAACCGGCAAGATGGAACTGTCGTTCGCGAGCCAGGACCTCAACAGCATGGTCGAGCAATGCGTCGCGGTGATGCAGCCGCAGGCCAACCGCGAACGCATCATCATCCGCACCTCTCTGGCTCACGCGCTGCCGACGGTGAAGGCCGATGCGCGCGCGCTGCGCCAGATCGCGCTGAACCTGATCGGCAACTCGATCCATCTGGCCAATGCCGGCGGGCAGGTCATCGTCTCGACCGCCACCACTGACTTCGGCGACATCGTGCTGCGTGTCCGCGACACCGGCCCCGGCCTCAACGACAACGAGATTGCTGCCGCCATGGCGCCGTTCCGCACGACGGGCGCATCTGACCAGACCGCCGATGGCTCGGTTGTGAACCTGTCGCTGACCAAGGCGCTGGTGGAAGCCAACCGCGCGCAATTCCACATCAAGACGGCGCCGCATTCGGGCACGCTGATCGAGGTCGTGTTCTCGCACGCCAGCGCGATCGCCTGACGCAATCTGGAATTGCTCTAAACTCCCGCACTCGCGACATAGCGTCGCGTGAATGTGCGCGCTCTGTAGGCTACAGAACCGGCACGATGCGCTGCGGTTCGTGCAGCGCACTTATCAAGCGCCGGAGCATTCTCATGTCACGAACTCGCATTCTCGCCGCAGCAACCGCCGTCGCATCCGCGATGACCCTGAATGCCGCCGCATTCGCCCAGTCCGGCGAGGTGAACGTCTACACCTATCGCGAGACCAAGCTGGTGCAGCCGCTGTTCGAGGCTTTCACCAAGGACACCGGCATCAAGGTCAATGTGGTCTCGGCCAGTTCCGGCCTTGAGCAGCGGATGAAGGCGGAAGGCGCCAACAGCCCTGCCGACGTGCTGCTGACGGTGGATGTCGGCCGCATCGCGGAAGCGGTGGACGCCGGTGTGACCCAGCCGATCAAATCCGAGGCGCTCGACAAGATCGTTCCTGCGCAATACCGCGATCCCGACGGCCACTGGGCCGGCATCTCGATGCGCGCGCGCGTGATCTACGCCTCGAAGGACCGCGTGAAGCAGGACGCTATCACCTATGAAGAACTTGCCGACCCGAAATGGAAGGGCAAGATCTGCATCCGCTCCGGCCAGCACATCTACAACAACGCGCTGTTCGCGGCCTATGTCGCCCATCACGGCGAGGCGAAAGCTGAAGAATGGCTGCGCGGCGTCAAGGCCAATCTCGCGCAGAAGCCGTCGGGCGGCGACCGCGAGACCGCGCGCGACGTCGCGGCGGGCAAGTGCGACATCGGCATCGGCAACACCTATTACTGGGCGCTGATGATGAACAACGATCCCGACAAGAAGCCGTGGGCGGAAGCCACCAAGGTGATCCTGCCGACCTTCGCCGGTGGCGGTACCCATGTGAATCTCTCGGGCGTGCTGCTGGCGAAGAACGCGCCGAACCGCGCCAACGCCATCAAGCTGATCGAATGGCTGGCCGGCGAGCACGCGCAGCACCTCTATGCCGACGCCAACTACGAGTATCCGGTCCGCGCCGGTGTCGCCGTCAATCCAACCATTGCAGGTTACGGCAAGCTGAACCCGGACGCGCTGCCGATCTCGAAGATTGCGGCCAGCCGCAAGGCGGCCTCGACGCTGGTCGACAAGGTTGGGTTTGACAATTGAGGCGCCTGTTCTGATCGACCGACACCAAAAGCCGCTCACCCCAACCCTCTCCCCGCAAGCGGGGAGAGGGAGTGCATCTCGTATGACCTGCGCTCATCGTTCCCTCCCCCCTTGCGGGGGAGGGTCAGGGTGGGGGGTAAGTCGCACACACCGAAACCTTATCTACCCCCCTCTCCAACTCTCCCCCGCAAGGGGGGAGAGAGCATATCGCGCCTGTTTCGCGCGGCGAGGTTTACCTCGCAAAGCCCAGTTTACATGACCACCACGCGCATCGCGGAGCCCGCCGTCTCGGCGCTGGCGGTCTTCACCGCGGCGCTTGTCGTGTTGCCTGTGCTCGCGATTGTCGTGATCGCGGCGCAGCCCGTGCCCGGTCTCTGGTCGCATCTCATCGGCTACGTGCTGCCGCTGGCGCTGCGCGACACCGCGGCGCTGCTGATCGGCGTTGGGTCGGTCGCGCTGCTCACAGGTGCCGGCACCGCGTGGCTGGTGTCGTCGCATGATTTTCCCGGACGCGGACTGCTGCTCTGGCTGCTGCCGCTGCCGCTGGCGATTCCGACCTACATCGCGGCTTACGTCTATGTCGATCTGTTCGAGCCACTCGGACTCGTCCATCGCACGCTGACGCTGTGGCTTCCCGCGCGCGACGCGCTGGCGCTGCTGCCGAACCTGCGTTCGCTGCCCGGCGCGATATTCATCATCGGCATTGTGCTCTATCCGTATGTCTATCTCTCCGCGCGCGCGACGTTCCAGTTGCAGAGTGCTGAATTTGCGGAAGCCGCGCGCACGCTCGGCGCCGGACGCTGGAATGTGTTTCGCCGCATCTCGCTGCCGATGGCACGCCCGGCGCTCGCCGTCGGCCTTGCCCTCGTCGCGCTGGAAACGCTGAACGACATCGGCGCCAGCGAATATCTCGGGGTGCGCACCCTCACCGTCTCGATCTTCACGACCTGGCTCAATCGCGGCAGCCTCGCGGGCGCTGCGCAACTGTCATGCCTTGTGCTGGTGATCGTCGGCGGACTGATCGCGCTGGAGCGCTACGGCCGCCGCAACGCCGTCACCGAATTCTCGTCCGAGAGTCCGCGGCTGACGCCGCGCACACCCTTCACCGGGATCAAGGGCTGGCTGGCCTTCGCCGCATGCGCGCTGCCGGCGCTGCTCGGCTTCGTCGTGCCGCTGCTGTTTTTGCTGCATCAGAGCATCCACCGATCATCGGTGACGATGGATACCGCGATCTGGCGCGATGCATTCAGTTCGGTCAGTTTCGCGGCGCTCGCCACACTCGTTGCATTGGGTCTGGGGCTGGCGACAATCCTCGCAACGCGCTGGCGTCCCGGCTCATGGCGCATGGTCTCGGCCAATATCGCGCAGACGGGTTACGCGCTGCCGGGACTGGTGCTGGCGCTCGGCCTGCTCTCCCCAGTGCTGACCATCGACAATGCACTGAACACAATCGCGGCGTGGCTCGGGCTCTCGCTGCCCGGCCTTGTGCTGATGGGCTCCGGCGCAGCGGTGGTCACCGCCTATGTGATCCGCTTTCTCGCGGTGCCGACCGGGTTCCTGCGCGCCGGTTTCGAGCGCATTCCGTTCGATTACGACGACAGCGCGCGCAGCGCAGGCGCCGGGCAGATCACCGCCATGCGGCGGATCCACCTGCCGCTGCTGCGCCCCGCATTGCTCGGCGCAGCCATCGTCGTATTCGTCGATTGCCTGAAGGAGTTGCCGGCGACACTGCTGCTGCGTCCGCTCAATGTCGAAACGCTGGCGACCTCGATCTATCAATATGCCAGCCGCGGCAGCTTCGAGGACGGCGCCCTCGCCGCACTTCTGATCGTGGCCGCAAGCATCGGCCCGGTGGCGTGGCTGACGCGGTTCTCGGATATTCCGCAGGGACCGGCCTAGGTGTTGGTCGAAACAGTCCCGGCCTGATCCTTCCGCGATATCGAAAAGATATCCCACACCGCGATGAACATGGCAGCGATGACCGGGCCGATGACAAAGCCGTTGAGCCCGAACGCTTCGATGCCGCCCAATGTCGAGATCAGCACCACATAGTCCGGCAGCTTGGTGTCCTTGCCCACCAGCATCGGGCGCAGCAGGTTGTCGACGAGGCCGATGACCAGAAAGCCGTAGGCGATCAGGATCACGCCCTGAAAAAACGATCCTGTGGCCAGGAGATAAAGCGCGACCGGCATCCAGACCAGCCCGGCGCCGACGGCCGGCAGCAGCGACAGGAACGCCATCAGCACCGCCCACAGCAGCGCCGCATTGATGCCGAGAATCCAGAAGATGACGCCGCCGAGCGCGCCCTGCGCCATGGCAACTAGAAGACTTCCCTTCACCGTGGCGCGGATCACGACAGTGAACTTTTCCAGCAGTGCATCGCGCAGTTCGGCGCGCAGTGGAATGGCATCCTTGATGCGCCATGACAGCGCATTGCCGTCGCGGAACAGAAAGAACAGCAGATAAAGCATGATGGCGACATTGACCATGAATTCGAGCGTGCTCTGGCCGATGTTCAATGCCTGGGAAGCGATCTGCTGGCTGCCCTTGATAAGTCCTGCGGAGATTTTCTCCTGCATCCCGCCCAAGCTGGCGACGCCGAAGCGGTCGAGCACGCTGGTCACCCATTGCGGCAGGGCATCGAGGATCTGCTGAAACAACTTGACGAAGTTGAGTTCGCCGGACTGCACCTTTGCGAACACGACCGCGGCCTGCTGGGTCAATGAGGCGGCAATCATGATCAGCGGCAGGATCACGATCATGACGACCAGCACGATCATCGCCACCGCCGCCAAAGTGGGCCGCTGCGGAATCTTCCGCAGCAGCCGCCGGTAGAGCGGCGCGAACATGATGGCGATCACGACGCCCCACAGGATCGCCCCGTAGAACGAGGTGAGAATCCAGCCGAAGGCCAGCGACACCACGACGATCAGGATCAGGAAAGCCTTGTCTTCAATACTGCCGCGCATGAGGGTGTCCTTGTTCGGGTCCGATACGGACCGCGTTCGGGACAAAATGCAAGAGCCTCAATGCGGGCAAAGGACGCAATGACTTGCGCAATAGCGAAAGGAAAGACCATGCACTCTGCGATCGATGTTCTCGGATATACCTTCAGGCCCAGCAAAATTTATGCTGAACCGGCTGTGCTTAGGTCCGCCACGATCGTATAGTGCGCGAGATGATGGAACTTCTGAAATGCCGAGTCGCAGTCCAACGCGGGCTTGCCTTCGCCGCTGTGCTGTATCTGGCGGCACCTGCCGCTCAGGCCCAGGTGGCGCCAATCCGGTACTGGATTCCGGGTGGACCTTTCGGACTCGGTGGCGAGACCACGACGCAATATTGGGGAAGTGCGCCGGACGAGGACGGCTTCCGCAAGGGCCTTTCGTTCAGCAGCTACAGCATGCCCGCAAATTCATTCGCCGTCCCATTTAGCGCCAGCGCATTTACCGCTGGGAGCGGATTGTCGTCGGAGGGTGCCCAATACGCCTACAGCTTCAAGAGCCTCGGCGACACGCCGGTCACATTCTTCGGAGGCGTCAGTTCGCTTCGAACGACGCCGGACGTATTTACTTCGCTCGTCACACCCGGCCTCGAGCGGAGCAGCACTCTTGCTACCAGCATTAACGCCGGGGTCGAATTCAAACCGACGTCGAACATCAGTCTGTCGCTTTCAGCCGGTTACGTCCAGCCGTCCGCGACCCTCGACACCGACATGCATTCGCAGTTGCCGTTCGCGCAAAATCCCGGAATTTTCGGCCGGCGATAGCGTCAGATCGCGCGGCCGATGCGGCCGCGCCGTACCGTCATGATGGTCGAGGCGTTCAGGCGTTCTTCAGCGCAACGCGGAAGCTGGCTTCGGTCTTGGCCTTCACTTCATCGAGCGTGACCCCGTCGGCGAGTTCGATCAGCGCCATGCCGTCGTTGCCGTGCTTGTCGATGGTGAACACCGCCAGATCGGTGACGACCATGTCCACCACGCGCTCGCCGGTGAGCGGCAGGTTGCAGCGGTGCAGCAGCTTCGCGCCGTCCTTGGCGGAGTGCTCCATCACGACGACGACGCGCTTGACGCCCGCGACAAGATCCATCGCGCCGCCCATGCCCTTCACCATCTTGCCGGGGATCATCCAGTTGGCGAGATCGCCGTTCTCGGCGACCTGCATCGCGCCGAGGATCGACAGATCGATATGACCGCCGCGCACCATCGCGAACGAATCCGCGCTGGAGAAATAGCTGGTCTCCGGCAGTTCGGTCACGGTCTGCTTGCCGGCGTTGATGAGGTCGGGATCTTCCTCGCCCTCATACGGAAACGGACCCATGCCGAGCATGCCGTTCTCGCTCTGCAGCGCGACGTCGACGCCGTCGGGAATGTAGTTGGAAACCAGCGTCGGAATTCCGATGCCGAGATTGACGTAATAGCCGTCACGCAGTTCCTTCGCGGCGCGCGCTGCCATCTGTTCACGGGTCCAGGCCATGGGGCTCTCCTCTGGAAATCAGTTACGCGCGCTTGCGCAGGGTGCGTTGCTCGATCCGCTTCAGTTTCGGATCGACCGCGATCATGCGCTGCACGAAAATGCCGGGGGTGTGGATGTGATCGGGATCGATCTCGCCCGCGGGCACCAGGTGCTCGACTTCCGCGATGGTAATCTTCGCAGCGGTCGCCATCATCGGGTTAAAGTTGCGCGCGGTCTTGCGGTACACGAGGTTGCCCGCGGTATCGCCCTTCCAGGCGTGCACGATGGCGAGATCGGCGACGAGGCCGGTCTCCATGATGTACTTCTCGCCGTTGAATTCCTTCACTTCCTTGCCTTCGGCGATCAGGGTGCCGACACCGGTCTTGGTGTAAAAGCCGGGAATGCCCGCGCCGCCGGCGCGAATGCGCTCAGCCAGCGTGCCCTGCGGATTGAACTCGAGCTCGAGCTCGCCCGCGAGGTACTGCTGCGCGAACAGCTTGTTCTCGCCGACATAGGACGAGATCATCTTCTTGATCTGGCGGGTTTCCAGCAGGCGGCTGAGGCCGATGCCGTCGACACCGGCATTGTTCGAGACGACCGTCAGGTTCTTGACGCCGGTTTCGCGCAACGCGTCGGACAGTGTCTCGGCGATACCGCAGAGGCCGAAACCGCCGGACATGATCATCATGCCGTCTTTGACAACGCCTTCGAGCGCGGACTTCGCGTCGGGGTAAACCTTGTTCATGGGGGTGCAACCTGATGGAGGAAAATAGGCGGGCCAGCCGCTTTGCCGGGCGATTATTAGGCGGAATTTTCAAGGCGCGTCAATCGCGGCGCGGCGCCCCGCTCCGCCAGCCTCTGCAACGATCCTGGTCGGAGCGCCGTATTGTCCGAACACCTTCGAATACCTTTGGTTTTCGGGCGCAATTGCAGGGGTTAGGCCCTTGGATGGCCTTGAAAGCGTCAAGAAAAACAATCAAGTTGCGGTTGCTCGGCGCAGGAAAGCCCGCCGATGCCGCACACAGCAACCTTACCGGATGAACTCATTGACGATGGCCCAAGGGATAAAGCGCCTCGGGATGCCGATTGCGGCGTTTCTCGCTGCCGCGCTGATCGGCCTGATCGCCATTTCCTGGATGATCGACCAGAACGCCGTGCGGCTTTCGGTCGAGAACCAGATTCGTGCGGCGACCGGTCTCGACCTCAAGGTCAACGGCGACGTCCGTGTCTCGGTTTTCCCCGGCAGTTCCATCACCCTGCGGCAGGTCGGACTGAAAGGCGCGAGTTCGCGCGGCAGCGGCATTGCCGATGAGCCGCTCGCCGTCGATGAACTGACCGCCAACCTGCGCCTGCTGCCGCTGCTGATGCGGCGCTACGAAATCGCCGACGTGACATTGCAGAATCCGCGGATCAACGTGAAGCGCAGCGCCGACGGCCGCAGCAACTGGGCGGCCATCGTCGAGACGCTGGCACGCACCGTGAAGCCCGGCGTCGACAGTCCGGTGTCATTTTCCGAAATCCGCATCAAGGACGGCGTCCTCACCTATCAGAACGACGCGCGTGACATCGCCGAGACCGTCAACGGCATCGACCTGTCGCTGGCGTGGCCGTCGATCTCGCGCTCCTTCGCCGCCACCGGTCAGTTCAACTGGCGCAATGAACTCGTCGACGGCAGCCTGAGCATCAACGACTTCATCGCCGCGCTGTCCGGCGACCGGTCCGGCATCAAGGTCCGGGTCGCCAGCGCGCCGCTCAAGTTCGCTTTCGACGGCGCAGTCGCCAACCGCACCAGCCTCTTGATGGAAGGCACGCTGAGCGCCGACAGTCCGTCGCTGCGCAATGCCATGCGCTGGGCTGGACAGGCTCCTCCCGGCACCGGCGGGCTTGGACGCCTCTCGCTCAAGGCTCGCACCAATGTGGTTGGTGAATCCATTGCGCTGACCAACGTCAATATCGAACTCGACGGCAACACCGCTGAGGGCGTCATCACCTACAGCAGCAATGATCGCCAGACCGTGCAGGCGACCCTCGCCGCCGAGGCGCTCGACTTTTCGCCTTACATCGAGACCATCCGTCTGCTCGCCAGCGGTGCCCGCGACTGGAATCGGCAGTTGTTCGACCTGCGCGGTCTCTCCGCCACCGATCTCGACATGCGCCTGTCGGCCGCGAAGGTCACCATCGGCACCTCCAGGCTCGGCCGCACCGCGCTCGGCGCCAATCTGCGCAGTGGCACGCTGGCGCTGAGCATCGGCGAAGCGCAGATCTATGGCGGCATCCTCAAGGGCTCGTTCGGCATTGCACGGACCAATGCCGATGCAGACGTCAAAGCCCAGTTCCAGTTCACCGATGTCGATCTGGCGAGCTGCGTTCAGGAGCTGTTCGGCGTCAACAAGCTGACCGGGCGCGGCAATCTCAACTTCGCGCTGGAAGCCAAGGGCGCCAGCCCGTTTGCGCTCGCGCAGTCGCTCGACGGCACTGCGACGCTGACGGGGCATGACGGCGCGATCAGCGGACTCAATGTCGAACAACTGCTGAAGCGTCTTGAGCGCCGCCCGTTGTCGGGCGCCGGCAATTTCCGCAGCGGCTCGACACCGTTCGAGACGCTGAATATCGCGATCCGGTTCAATGACGGTGTCGCCACCGCAGAGGATGCGCGGATCGAAGGGCCCACCACGCGCGTGCTGCTCACCGGCACGGCTTCAGTGCCGTCACGCGAATACGACCTGAAGGGTGTTGCCAGCCTTGTGGTCGCCAGCGATGTGCCGCCGGCGTTCCAACTGCCGTTCGTGGTGCAGGGCCCGTGGGACGATCCGCTGGTTTTCCCGGATTCGGATTCGCTGATCCGCCGCTCACCGGCCTCCGCGCCGCTGCTGGATTCCCTGAAGGACCGCAAGACGCGCGATGCGGTGAAATCGGTGATCGATCGCTTCACCGGCGGCAGGAAAGCTCCGGCTGAGCCGGCGGCGCAGCCCCAGGCCGCAGCTCCGCAGCCCAGCGCGCCTGCCGCCGTCGTCCTGCCGACGCCGGTCCTGCCCGCGCCCATTGCACCTGCTGCGGAAGCACCGTCCGCCGATGCGCCGTCAGCACCCGCCACACCGCCGGCGACAGAAACCCACACGGAAAAAGCGGACTAGAGCGGCGCGGCGCTTTTGCCCTGCTCGCTCGACAGTTTCGACGCCAGCGACGCGGCTACGATCACCACCGCTACCACCGCGATGAACAGCGTGCAGATCGCGTTGATCTGCGGCTTCACGCCGAGCCGGACTTCGGAGTAAACCCGGACCGGCAGCGTCGCAGAGCCCGGCCCGGTGGTGAAGCTCGCGATCACCAGATCATCCAGTGACAGCGTGAACGCCAGCATCCAGCCCGCCGCGATCGACGGCAGCATCAGCGGCAGCGTCACCGCAATGAACGCCTGCACCGGCGAGCAGCCGAGATCCATCGCGGCTTCTTCGAGACTGCGATCGAGCGCGCTCAGCCGCGACTGCACCACCACCGCGACGAAGCACATGGTCAGCGTGGTGTGCGCGATGGTGACGGTCCAGAACCCGCGCCCTGCATCGATCGCCACGAACAGCAGCAACAGCGACAGCCCGGTGATGACTTCGGGCATCACCAGCGGCGCGTAGAGCATGCCTGAGAACAGCGTGCGTCCCTTGAAGCGCTCGCCGCGCGCCAGCCCCAGTGCCGCCAGCGTGCCGAGCAGCGTCGCAGCCGTCGCCGAGCAGAACGCCACGCGCAGGCTCATCCACGCCGCCGACAGCATGGCCTCGTCGTTGAAGAATTCGATGTACCAGCGCAGCGACCAGCCGCCCCACACCGTCACGAGCCGCGAGGCGTTGAACGAATAGATCACAAGGATCGCAATCGGCAGATACAGGAACGCCAGCCCGAGCGCGACCGAAGCGAGATTGAAGCCGGAGAAACGGGTTTGCCGCGCAGCCATCAGTGCTGCTCCAGATGGCGGCGTTGCAGTTTCTCGTAGATCAGCAGCGGCACCAGCAGCACGACCAGCAGCACGACCGCGATCGCCGATGCGACCGGCCAGTCCTTGTTGGTGAAAAACTCCAGCCACAACGTCTGTCCGATCATCATGCGATCTGAGCCAGCCAGCAGATCGGGAATCACGAACTCGCCGACAATGGGAATGAAGCACAGCAGCACGCCCGCACTGACGCCCGACAAGGACAGCGGAACTGTCACCAGCCAGAAGGCCTTCAGCTTTGAGGCGCCGAGATCAGCGGCAGCTTCCAGTAACGCGTCGTCCATCTTCGACAGCGTCGCGTAAAGCGGCAGGATCATGAACGGAAAGTATGAGTAGACGATGCCGAGATACATCGCCGCATCGGTCGAGAGCCAGACCAGCGGCTTGTCGATGATGCCGAGCGCAAGCAGCGCCTTGTTGAGCAGACCGTCATGCTGGAGCACGTTGATCCAGGCATAAATGCGGATCAGAAACGAGGTCCAGAACGGCACGATCACCAGCATCATCGCGATGGGCTGCCAGCGTTGCGGCAGCCGCGACATGCCATAAGCCACCGGATAGCCGATCAGCAGCAATATGGCAGTGGACGTGATCGCGACCACGAGGCTGCGCACATAAGAGAAAATATAAAGGTCGTCCGACGCCAGCAGCCTGAAGTTGTCGAACGAGAGCGCCGACAGCGCCGCTTTGAACGCGTCCCAGCCCGCAGCGAGATCGAACACCGGAATATAAGGCGGCTGCGCGATGGCGGTCTGCGACAGCGCGATCTTCAGCACAAAGCCGAACGGCACCAGAAAGAACAGCGCCATCCAGAGATAGGGCGCAATGGCTGCGAGCCGCGCCGGACGGGTGAAGATGCGCCGCCCGCTCATCGGTCGAGCACCACGACATCGTCGGGCGCGAATGAAACGGTCACCCGTTGCCCAACCACAAACCCATCCGCGGCTGTTCGCGTCGCGTTGGCCGCAGCCACACGCAGCACCGCACCGCCATCGAGTTTGACCGCATAGACCGATACGCCGCCGAGAAATCCGGTGGACGTCAGTTCGCCGTTGAACGTGTTGACGGCGGGTTCGTCCTGCGTCGCCTTGGATATCCGGATTTTTTCCGGACGGATCGCGACGCAGACGCTGCTGGTTCCCGATGAAGGCACGTGCGACGCGACGATGGCGCCCGCACTCTCCGTCGCAATCGTGAAGTGCCCTGCCTGACGCGCGGCGACCTGTCCCTCGATCAGATTGATGTCGCCGACGAAGCCGGCGATCCAGCGCGAGTTCGGCGCTTCGTAGAGTTCGCGCGGCGGCGCGACCTGCACCAGCTTGCCTTTGTCCATCACGCCGATGCGGTCGGCGACCGTCATCGCCTCTTCCTGATCGTGGGTGACGATGATGAAGGTCATGCCCAGACGGCGCTGCACCTCCATCAGTTCGGCCTGCGTGCCTTCGCGCAGTTTCTTGTCGAGCGCGGCCAGCGGCTCGTCGAGCAGCAACACCCGCGGACGGCGCGCCAGCGACCGCGCCAGCGCCACACGCTGGCGCTGACCGCCCGATAGTTGATCGGGGCGGCGTTTCTCAAGTCCCTCGAGCCGCACCAGCGCCACCATCTCGGCGACGCGCGCGGCGATCTCGTCTTTCGGCAAGCCAGCGCGCTTGAGGCCAAACGCAATGTTGTCCTTGACGGTCAGATGCGGAAACAGCGCATAGTTCTGGAACATCATGTTGACGGGCCGCTCATGCGGCAGCACATGCGCGATATCCGCGCCGTCGAGATGGATCGCGCCCGCGTCCGGTGCTTCAAATCCCGCCAGCATGCGCAACAGCGTGGTCTTGCCGCAACCGCTCGGGCCCAGCAGCGCGAAAAATTCTCCGGCCGCGATATCGAGCGACAGATCGTCGACCGCCGTGAAGCCGCCGAAGCGCTTCACCACCGACGCGATCCGCAGCAATGGAGTTTTAGCCGCATTCGCCATCATGCCGCGGCCATGAATGTTTCAAGCGCCTCGCGGTCCTGCCGCGACAACGTCAGGCCGAGTTTGGAGCGCCGCCACACAATGTCGTCGGCGAAACGGGCAAATTCTTCTGTCATCAAGTAACGGACCTCCGCGCCGGTGAGGTCATCGCCAAACCTCGGGCCGAGATCATCCATGCTTTTTGCCGCACCCAGAATCCGCTCGATCCGTGTGCCGTATGACGCGATCAGCCGCTCCGCGTGATGTTCGCTCAGGAATGCCCAGCGCTTGCGCGCAATGTCCACCTGATCGCCGAACGTATCCCAGGAAAAATCCCCGCCCGGTAACGGTTCGGCTTCCGTCCACGACGGCTGCATCTTGAGAAACGATCCAAGCCGCGCCAGCGCGATCTCAGCGCGCCGCCGTGCACTTGTCGTCGCACCGCCGATCATCGTCAGCAACGGCGCCTTGCGGAATTTCCGGCCCAGCTTCACGATGCCGTCGCGCTGGCCCGTGGCATTGCAGCCGGCCATTGCATGCACGACGTCGGCCGCCTCGATCCGCACACGGAAATAGCGGCTCGCGGCCGCACACAGATAGGCGATGTCGTCCGCGCCGGCCGACGTCATCGCCGGATCACCGGTGAAGCTCCGCTCGGACGTGCCGATCAGCGTGAAGTCGCGATGAAAGGGAATGGCATAGACCATGCGGCGGTCGTCGTTCTGGAGCACGTAGACATCGTCGTGATCGAACATCCGCCTCACGACGATCTGGCTGACTTTCGCGAAGCTCGCTTGAACGGCGGGCAAATGCAAGACGGTTTCGGCGACCTGCCGCGTCCACGCTCCGGTCGTATTCACCAGCGCCCGCGCGGTGACGGTTTCGCGCCGGCCGCGGTTGACCACCACGAGCCGCCAGACGTCAGAGCGTTCGACCCAGACGCAGCGCGCGCCGGTCCGGATCGCAGCGCCGCGCGCGGCGGCGTCAACGGCGTTCAGGACGACAAGCCGCGATTCATCGACGGTGCAGTCGGAATACGCCAGCGCCAGCCCGAGCGACCGCTTGAGCGGATGACCCGCCTCATGGATCGTCAGGTCCAGCACTTCGGAACGCGGCAGCGGGCTCCTCGCCGCAAGGCGGCCGTAGACAAAGAGCCCGCCGCGCAGCATTGCCGGAGGCCGCTCATCGGAATGAACCGGAAGCACAAAACGAGCCGGCCGTACCAGATGCGGCGCCGTGCGCAGCGCGATGTCCCGCTCCGCCAGCGCGGCGCGCACCCGCAGCGCATTTCCGCGCTCGAGATCGATGAAATTGCCATGCATCAGATGGGGAGCGGCAGACGTCGCGCCATTGCCGAGGTCGGTTTGTTCGAACAACGCGACCCGCAGACCGCGCCCGGCAGCGTCGCGCGCGATGCTCGTGCCATTGAGGCCGCCTCCGATGATCGCGATGTCGACATCCGCCATGCGGAGATGATCTCCGACGGCCATCATCGCGAGTCAAGTGTTGCGGTGTTCGGGCAGTCAGGGACGCGTCAGCCGGCTCTGCGCGGGAGTTTCGAGACGTTCGTGCCCGAAACGCTCTTGGGGCGGCCAATCCACTCGGCGTAGTTCTCAATCGGCGCAGGCTTGCCGAGGAAATACCCCTGCACCTGATCGCAGGCTTCGTCCGCAAGGAAGGCAAGCTGTTCCTGGGTTTCGACGCCTTCCGCAACGATGGAGATGTTGAGGCCGTGGCCAAGTCCGATCATGGCGCGGATGATCGCGGCGGACTGCGTGTTGCGCCCCAGATTCATCACGAAAGCGCGGTCGATCTTGATCTTGTCGAACGGGAACGCCTGCAGGTAGGTCAGCGAGGAATAACCGCTGCCGAAATCGTCCATGGCAATCCGCACGCCGAGCGCCTTCAGCCGCCGCAGCAATGAGAGCCCGCGGTCGAAATCCTCGATCAGCACACCCTCGGTGATCTCAAGCTCCAGCCGGCCCGGCGCGAGGCCGGTCTCGATCAGGATGGAATGAACCAGGCCGACGAGATCGCCGTGCATGAACTGCGCCGGCGACAGGTTGACCGAGATTTGCAGGTCCTTCGGCCACGACGCCGCCTCGCGGCAGGCTTCGCGCAGAATCCACTCGCCCATCTCGACGATCAGGCCGCTTTCTTCCGCGAGCGGAATGAAATCGCCGGGCGGAACGAAGCCGCGCACCGGATGGGTCCACCGCGCCAGCGCCTCGAAACCGAGAACGTGATCGGCCTTCATCTTGTGGCGCGCGCGGGCCTGCGGCTGATAGTGCAGCGACAGTTCGCCGTTCCTGATCGCGGTCGACAGTTCCTGATGCAGCGCGCGGCGGTCGCGGAGCTGCTGGTCGAGCTCCATATCGAAGAAATTGATGGAGCCGCGCGCTTTCGTCTTGGCCCGGAACAAGGCGGCGTCGGCGTTGGTGAGCAATGTTTCGGCGTCGCGGCCATTGCGCGGGTACACCGAGATTCCGATGGTCAGACCGATGCGAACCGCACGGCCCTCGAACGTGAATTCGGTCTGCATCGACTGCATCAGGCGCGTGGCAAGCGCCTTGGCGGAATCGGGCTGAAGGCCATCGATGATAAGACCGAACTCGTCGCCGCTGAGACGCGCAACGACGCCACCGGAAATGACCGATTCAAGACGCCGCGAGAATTCGATCAGCAACTGGTCGCCGACCTCGTGGCCGAACACATCGTTGATTTCCTTCAGCCGGTCGAGATCGAGCGACAGCACCGCGAATTCCTCGTCGGTGTCCTCGCAGGCGTCGATCATCTGCTCCAGGGCCTGGAGGAACGCCGCGCGGTTCGGCAGTTCTGTCAGCGCATCGTGATAAGCCATGTGGGCCATGCGCGACTCGGTTTCGCGCCGGTCGGTGATGTCTTCGTTGGTCTTGATCAGATATTGCGGCTCACCGGCCTCGTCGAGCACGGTCACGCGCCGGGTCAGGAACAGACGCAGCCCGTTTTCGGTCTGGATCGGATGCTCCTCGGTGACAACGCCCTTCTTGCGGACGGCGTCCTCGTCGCGCTTGAGCATGAGCCGCACATCGGCCGGATTGTAGATGTCCTCGAGCGTGGCGCCGATAACGTCCTCGCGCCTGCGGGTCAGCATCGCCTCGGCGGCGCGGTTGGCGAGGACATACTGGCCGTCGCTCAGCCGCTTGACGACAAGCGAGACCGGAATGTTGTCGACCACCAGTTCCAGGAATTTCTTCGCGCTTTGAATCTCGCGCGTCAGGGACCGGCGATCGGTCACGTCCTCGAACAGGGAAACCAGGAATTCCGGCTTGCCCTTTTCGTCGCGCGCGATCATACGGTTGCAAGCTATCAGGCGTCTGGCGCCATTGTGCTCGATGGACAATTCGGTGCGCGTCTGGCCGGTCGGCGAAACAATCGCGTCGCGGTCAGCCTCCGCCACTGCCAGTGCCGCTTCCGGCACGTAAACCTTCTCCGCGGTGTGGCCGATGATCTGATCGCGGCTCAGCCCGGAGAATTGCTCGAACGCGCGGTTGGCGAGAATATATCTGCCATCCTCGATGCTTTTGGCCGCGACACAGACCGGAATGTTGTCGATGACCGATTCAAGGAAGTGCGTGGTGGTCGCAAGCTGCCGGGACATTTTGCGCTGTGCGGTGCAATCCTCGTGCGTCGACACCGTTCCGCCGTTGGCCAGCTTTCGATGCTTGATCAGGATCGAGCGGCTATCGGAAAGCTCGCAGATGTGCCCATCCGTATGCTCAACGTTGCGATAGTAAGTGTCGAGCAGCCCATCGAACATGCCGCGCTGTTTCCGCAAATCCAGAAGATCAGGCCCCGTCATTCCGGGGAAAAGGTCGAAGCGGTCCAGCCCATAGATTTCCAGATAACGGTCGTTGCAGAACACGACGCGCTTGTGCGCATCGAGCATCACTATGCCGGTGGTCAGGTTGTTAAGGGCGCTGGAGACAAAAGCCGCACGCCGGATATTGGCGTGACGCGCGCGCCGCAGCGCGGTCGAGACCCAGAGAATGATCGCGGCAAGAAACGCGGCGACCACGAAGCCGCCCATTGCCACCTGCCACACGAGCGCGGTGTTCGAGATCTCCAGCGCCGTTGCGGAGAACGAGCCATCGGGATTGGCGACGATCTGCGCGGCAGCGCTGCCCGGCGCCAAAATATTGGCGCAGAGACACGCGGCGGCCCACACCGGGCTCGCTGTGGTCGCTCGTGCTTGCTTCTGCCAGCCGGTCATTACCATTCCGCGGAATTCTTCATCCCGCAGTGTCTGGCTGTACCTCTTTGGATCGGGTAAACGCGTAATCGCGGCCCCCGGACATTATGACTTAAATGCGGGCAAATGGCCGCTTATGCTTAACCAAATCCTAACGCGGACAGCATCGCAAAGCGGCGCACTGAACATAGAATGAGCAAGAAACGAATCGTTCCGGCAAAGCGAAGCATCCATGGACAGAATTGAGTGTGTCGTCGTCGGCGCCGGCGTGGTCGGGCTCGCCGTTGCACGCAACCTGGCGCGCGCGGGTCTTGAGGTCGTCGTGGTCGAGGCCGCCGGAGACATCGGGACCGGCACATCGTCGCGCAACAGCGAGGTGATCCACGCCGGAATCTACTATCCCGCGGGCAGTCTGATGGCGCGGATGTGTGTTGCCGGCAAACAGGCGCTCTATGCCTATTGCGACGCCCACGGCGTGCCGTACCGGCGCTGCGGCAAGCTGATCGTCGCGACCGCAGCCAATGAGGACGAGAAGCTGGTTTCGATCAAGTCGCATGCCGAAGCCAACGGCGTTGACGATATGCGCGTGTTGTCGGCGGCCGAAGCGCGCTCGCTCGAGCCCGCCCTGCATTGCACCGGCGCGTTGCTGTCGCCATCCACCGGCATCGTCGACAGCCATGCCTATATGCTGGCGCTGCGCGGCGAGATCGAGGATGCCGGCGGCGCACTCGCGTTTCACGCGCCGCTCAAGCGCGCGAAAGCCGTGGCCGATGGTTTTGAAGTGGAGATCGGCGGCGATGCGCCGATGACGCTTGCGTGCCGCATCCTGATCAACTCGGCCGGGCTCAATGCGCCTGGAATTGCGCGCGCCATCGACGGCATGCCGGCCGATCGCATTCCGGTGAGCTATTACGCCAAGGGCAACTATTTCAGTTGCAGCACGCGCGCGCCGTTCTCGCACCTGATCTATCCGGTGCCGGAGCCCGGCGGCCTCGGCGTGCATCTGACCATCGATCTCGGTGGTCAGGCGAAATTCGGCCCTGACGTCGAATGGGTGGACACGCTCGACTACGCCGTCGACCCCGCGCGGGCCGAGCGGTTCTATCCGGCGATCCGCCGTTACTGGCCAACGCTTCCCGACGGCGCCCTGGCCCCGAGCTATTCGGGAATCCGGCCCAAGATCGTACCGCCCGCCGTGGCGCGGCAGGATTTCGTGATCCAAGGCCCGCAGGACCATGGTCTTGCGGGGCTGGTCAACCTGTTCGGGATCGAGTCGCCCGGCCTGACCTCATCCCTCGCCATTGCGGACGATGTGGCTCAACGCGCCGGAGCGGTGTAGCCTCTCAGCCGCACGCGCCACCGCTCCTCGCAACGGCAACTGTTGCCGTTACGAGCATCGCGTTGAATCGCTTGTGGGATTCGGTAGTGGAAAAGTCAGTGGACCGTTGCGAGCTTGATACGCTCGATTTGGTCCTTGAGCACCAGCTTGCGGCGCTTGAGTTCGATAATCTGGAGGTCGTCGGTGGAAAGATGCTGGAGAGCATCGTGCAATTCGTTTTCCAGAACTTCGTGTTTACGTTCCAGTTCAACGAGATGCGCCTGAATCGCCATAGAAGTCTCCTTTGTGAGTGGACCTCAGATCGGATCTGGACGGCCAAGTCTACATGACCGGAGCCGTCTGTCGACAGCGGAGTCAAAACAACCGTTCAAAATTTTCGTACACAAAGGAAACGAATTGTGAGGGAACCCGCCCCGCGATACCGTCGCTAGTACTCCACTGGAGTTGGTAACGATTTTCTGCAATGACGATCATGCGGAAGCGTTCTGAGACACTTACCTGAAAGTCTGGGCAAATTCAGTCAAATGACGGTTATGGTAGATCAGGACAACAACGAATACGCGCTTGAACTGGCGCAGTTGCAGCAGGAGCATCGCGACCTGGACGCCGCCATCGAGGCGCTGCATCAGTCGCCCGCGCCGGACCTGCTCAGATTGCAGCGTTTAAAAAAACGCAAGTTGCAGTTGCGCGACCGGATTTCATTTATCGAAGACCAGATCACGCCTGACATCATCGCCTGATTTTGCGTCACGACGCCGCAGCATGATGCAGTCTCAGAGAACTGCCTGCGCGCGGCCTCCTCGCCGCAATGCCTTTCGCACATACATCGCGCGGTCGGCCGCCTCCATCACATCAGCGACATTGTCCGCAACACCGATCAGCGCAATGCCCGCGGATGCGCCCGCGACCACGGGTCCTCCCTTGAAAACAAATGTGAGCTGATCGATGGCCTGTTCAAGTGCCGCCGCTTTCGCCAGCGCATCGGCCTCGGTCAAATTCCAGAGCAGCAATCCGAATTCGTCGCCGCCGAGCCGGCCCACCACATCCGATGAGCGGACATGACGCATCAGAACAGCGACCACGCCCTTGAGCACGATATCGCCGGCCGCGTGACCGAAGGTGTCGTTGATCGGCTTGAGGCGATCGACGTCGAGCACGATCAGCGCGCCGCTCGCCTTGTAGCGCCGGATGTAGGCGATCGAGCGGTCAAGCTCGCGTTCGAAGCCGCGGCGGTTGTAGATGTTCAGCAGGAAGTCAGTATCGGCCCAGGCCTGAAGTTCGTCGATCCGGGCCTCGGCCGCGGCGAGTTCCGCCTTCAGGGCCGCGACCTGCCGCCTGGCTTTGGCCGCCGATGAGGCCGTTGCAGGTTTGCGCTTGGGGTTGGCGGATACCTTGCTGCGGGGCACCGCCGCACGCTTCGACGGCTTCTTCGCCGCAGTGCGTCGCATTGCCGCTTTTCTGCCCGGTTTCTTCAATTTACCGCCCCGCCGTTGACCATGAAAGGATAACGGATTCGCGTTAGCTTGCCACGCAGGGACGCAACCCTATAATCCGCCCCTCTTTTTCCGGCCTTTTTGAAGATTCCGTCCAAATGACCACCCCCGTTGCCATTATCATGGGAAGCCAGTCCGACTGGGAAACCATGCGCCATGCCGCAGAGACCCTGACCGCCCTCGGCGTTTCGCATGAGGCGCGCATCGTCTCGGCGCACCGCACCCCCGAGCGGCTCTACAGCTTTGCCAAGGGCGCCAAGGCGGCCGGGTTCCAGGTCATCATCGCAGGCGCCGGAGGTGCTGCGCATCTGCCCGGCATGGCGGCGGCTTTGACGGAACTTCCGGTGTTCGGTGTGCCGGTGGAATCCAAGGCGCTGTCGGGCGTGGATTCGCTGTACTCCATTGTGCAAATGCCCGCCGGAATCCCGGTCGGCACCTTGGCGATCGGAAAGTCCGGCGCTATCAATGCCGCCCTGCTCGCCGCAAGCGTTCTGGCGCTCAACGATGCCGGCCTTGCAACCCGGCTTGCAACATGGCGCAAGCAACAGACCGAGGCCGTGAGCGAGCGCCCAAAGGACGCCTAGTGATCATTGGTTCTGACATTCGTTTCAGAACCAAAGGATCACTAGAATTGTAATTTACGAGTGTCCTTTCGTATCCGACGTTCGCTCGGAAGGCGCTGCAGAGTGAAGCGAACGTCGGATACGGGACACGAACTAAGTGACATCTTCCAATCGGGTGACGCTGAAACCAGGCGACACCATCGGAATTCTCGGCGGCGGACAATTGGGCAGGATGCTCGCGCTCGCGGCCGCGCGTCTCGGCCTCAAGGCGCAGGTATTTTCGCCGGACCCGGATTCACCGGCCTTCGATGTGGTGCAGAACGCGACCTGCGCGGAGTATGCCGATGTCGAGGCGCTCGAACTGTTCGCATCCGATGTCGCCGTCATCACCTACGAATTCGAGAACATTCCCTCCTCGACCGCGATGATCCTGTCGGCCCGCCGCCCGGTGCTGCCGGATCCGAAGGTGCTGGAAACCGTGCAGGACCGGTTCGCGGAAAAGAATTTCGTGAGCAAACTCGGCATCGCCACTGCGCGTTATGCCGATGCCTCCTCAGCACAGGAATTGAAAACCGCGATCGGACAGATCGGGCTGCCTGCCGTGCTCAAGACGCGGCGCTTCGGCTACGACGGCAAGGGCCAGGTCGTGGTCCGCGAAGGCGACGATCCGGAAACGGTGTGGGCCGATCTCGAAACGCGGTCCGCGATCCTCGAGGCCTTCGTGCCGTTCGAGCGCGAGATTTCCGTGGTCGCGGCGCGCAGCGTCAACGGCGAGGTGGTTTGCTACGACGTCACCGAGAACGAGCATCGCGACCATATTCTGAAGTATTCCTACGCACCGGCGCGCATCTCCGACGATCTCGCGGCGCAGGCTCGCGTCATCGCGGAGAAGATCGCGACCGCGCTGGACTATGTCGGCGTACTCGCGGTGGAATTGTTCGTGGTGCCCGGCAAGGATGGACCAAGCCTACTGGTCAACGAGATCGCCCCGCGGGTGCATAATTCCGGCCACTGGACGCTGGACGGCGCATCGGTGTCGCAGTTCGAGCAGCACATCCGCGCCATCGCCGGCTGGCCGCTGGCGCATCCGGTCCGGCATGGCGACGTCATCATGACCAATCTGATCGGCGACGACATCCTCGACTACGGCAAGTGGCTGGGCATCCCCGGCGCCACGGTGCATCTGTACGGCAAGGGCGCCCCCCGCCCCGGCCGCAAGATGGGCCATGTGACCGAGGTCAAGGCTCCACAGAAGTAGCAATGAAAAAGGCTGCCGCGATCGCTCGCGACAGCCTTGGTCTTTCCCTAAAAATCAGGCGTTACCTGCCGGCGACGATTCCTTCCGGCTCATCGCTCAGCCAGCGATAGACCACGCCGCCGATGACGCCGCCGATCAGCGGCGCGACCCAGAACAGCCAGAGTTGCTGAATGGCCCAGCCGCCGACGAACAGGGCGGGACCGGTGCTGCGCGCCGGGTTTACCGAGGTGTTGGTGACGGGGATGCTGACGAGATGGATCAGCACCAGCGCAAGGCCGATGGCGAGCGGGGCGAAACCGGCCGGCGCCTTGCCATGAGTCGCGCCCATGATGATGAACAGGAACATCGCCGTCATCGCCACTTCGCACACGAAACCGGCCAGCAGGCTGTACTTGCCCGGCGAATGGTCGGCGTAGCCGTTGGAGGCGAAGCCGCCCGCGAGGTCGAAACCGGCCTTGCCGCTGGCGATCACGTACAGCAGGGCCGCGCCCAGAATCGCGCCGATAACCTGGGCGATGATGTAGGGAATGACCTGCCCGCCGGGAAAGCGGCCGCCGGCCGCGAGCCCGACGGTGACGGCGGGATTGAGATGGCAGCCGGACACATGGCCGATGGCGAACGCCATGGTGACGACGCTCAGGCCGAAGGCAAACGAGACCCCGAGCAGGCCGATGCCGACCTGCGGAAAGGCGGCCGCGAGGACCGCGCTGCCGCAGCCTGCAAATGTCAGCCAGAACGTGCCGATGACCTCGGCGGCGTATTTCTTCGCATTCATGTCACGTCTCCCCTGAATCGTGGTGTTGGATCACCTCGGGAACCGTAGAAATGGGAGTCTTAAGCCTTCCTTCTGAATTCCCCCGAATCGCGGGCCCGGCCCGTCTAATTTGCCCCGGAATCATGACTTTCAGGCCCCTGAAAAAGGCCATCCACAGGTGGACATTCCCGGTTTGATCTGGTACATCCGCGCCTTCGATGAGAAGGGCGTGGCCTTTAGCCGGTCCTTCGTCGTCTCCTGAATTTCATGATTGAAACCAAAGAGGATGCCGCGTGCAGGTTCTCGTCCGCGATAACAATGTCGACCAGGCTCTCAAGGCGCTGAAGAAAAAGATGCAGCGCGAGGGCATTTTCCGCGAGATGAAGCTCCGCGGTCATTACGAAAAGCCCTCCGAGAAGAAGGCCCGCGAAAAGGCTGAAGCCGTTCGCCGCGCCCGCAAGCTCGCGCGCAAGAAGCTGCAGCGCGAAGGTCTGCTCCCGATGAAGCCGAAGCCGGTGTTCGGCGCAGGTCCGGGCGGCGACCGTGGCGCAGCCGGTGGCCGTGGCGGCGCAGGTGCCGGTCCGCGCGGACCGCGCTAAGCGCTTCAATCGATTTTGAATATGAAAACGCGGGCTTCACGGCCCGCGTTTTTGTTTGAGCCAAGACTGCATCATCAGGACTAGTCCCTTTCAGCCATGTAGGCGTGCGCAACGTCCACCGCGCCGGTGTCGTCAAGGTTGATGTGGGTGCCGAGCGGGAACGGCACAAAGCGTTTCGGGCCGGGTGCAAGATCGAACAGCCGCCGTCCCAGTTGCGCCGGGATCACGGTGTCCTTCTCACCGTGCATGATCAGCAGCGGGACTTTCACACCGGCGATCCGCTCATCAGATCGAAAGCTATCCCGCATCAGCCAGCGCACCGGCATGTACCAGAACAGCGACGCTGCAATATTGGTGATCGATGTATAGGGCGCTTCAAGAATGAGCTTGCCGACCGGCTTGCTCGCGGCGATGGCGACCGCGACGCCGGTGCCGAGCGAATAACCCCATGGCACGATGCGCTCCGGCGGATAATGTTTGGCGGCAAATGCGTAAGCCGCCGCTCCGTCATTCAGCAGCCCGTCTTCGGTCGGCTTGCCGCTGGAGCCGCCGTAACCGCGAAACGACAGCGCGACAAGACCGGTGCCGTCGACGGTGATGGCGCGAAACCGCGGCACCCGCCACGCCAGCACCTCCCCGTTGCCGTGGAAGAACAGCACCACAGGCTTCCCGTCTTTCGGCGGCACGTGCCAGACGATCACCTTCTCGCCGTCTTTGGTATCAAGGACGACTTCCTGCGCTTCTGGAAATCCTGCCGTTGCGGGATCGGTTCGCGTGGTCTGCGGCGCGGGATAGAGCAGCGCCCGCTGAAAAATGTACAGCGCCGCCGCAGCAACCAGATAGGCTACGATGGCGAGCGTCGCGATCGACTGAACGATTTTCATAACCCCACTGGCGATGCACGCGGCGACGGATTCCGCCTGCATCAGATCATGGACGATCAAATCCGGCAATCCGAGGACGCGGGATACCGCCGCAAAAAGAAAACGCGAGCCTTGCGGCCCGCGTTTGTGTTGAGCTATCGCCTGTCATCACCGGGCTTGTCCCGGTGATCCCGATTACCGGGGCATGGTGCCGTACTTATCGGGATGGCCGGGACACGCCCGGCCATGACAACAGCACACCTACACGTTCAGATTCATCCAGACCGCTTTCGGCTCGGTGAAATTCGCCAGCGCTTCGGTGCCGTGTTCACGGCCGAAGCCCGAATCGCCCGCTCCGCCCCACGGCAACCGCACATCGGTATAGCCATAGGTGTTGATCCAGACCGTGCCGGCCTTCGCCTTCTTGGCAAACCGCTGCACCCGGCCGATGTCGCGGCTCCACACGCCCGCCGCGAGACCGAACGCCGTGCCGTTGGCGATCCGCAGCGCATCGGCCTCATCCTTGAACTTGATGACGCTGACCACAGGTCCGAAGATTTCTTCCTGCGAAATCCGCATCTCATGCTTCACGTTCGCGAACACCGCCGGGCTGATATAGTAGCCGCGATCGCCGACATGCTGGCCGCCGGTGACAAGCGATGCGCCTTCCTTCTGGCCAATATCGACATAGTCGAGGATCGACTTCATCTGCTTCTCGGAAATCACCGGACCGAGCGCCGTGGTCTTGTCGGCGGTGTCGCCCATGCGCAGCGCCTCGGCGCGGGCGGTGAGCCGCGCCACCACTTCGTCATACACTTTCTCATGGGCCAGCACGCGCGAGCCGGCCGAACACACCTGCCCGGCATTAAAGAAGATGCCCGCCGCAGCGGCTTTCGTCGCGGCATCGAGATCGGCGTCGTCGTAGATCACGTTGGCCGACTTGCCGCCGAGTTCAAGCGACACGCGCTTGAAGTTGCCAGCAGCGCCTTTGAGGATTCCGCGGCCGACGCCGGGCGATCCGGTGAACGTCACCTTGTCCACGCCGGGATGATTGACCAGCGCGTCGCCGACAACGCGGCCGGGACCGGGCACGATGTTAAGCACGCCCGGCGGCAGACCTGCCTCCAGCGCGAGTTCGCCGATCCGCAGCGCCGACAGCGAGGTCAGTTCGGCGGGCTTCATGACGATGGTGCAGCCGCAGGCCAGCGCAGGCGCCAGCTTCCACATGCCGATCATCAGCGGGAAATTCCACGGCACGATCGCTGCGACGACGCCGACCGGCGCGCGCACCGTGTAGGTCAGCGCATCGCTGCGCGTCGGCACGGTGTCGCCGTGAATCTTGTCGGCCCAACCGGCGTAATAGGTCAGCGTGTCGATGGCGGCGGGAAGATCCTGCCGCAGCACTGCCGAGATCGGCTTGCCGGCGTCGCGGCTTTCCAGTTCGGCCAATTCAGCGCTGTGCTGCTTCATCAACTCTGCAAGCCGGAACAGGATATGGCCGCGCTCGGCAGGCCGCATGGTGCTCCAGACGCCCTCGAAGGCGCGGCGGGCCGCAGCGACAGCGCGCTCGACATCGGCTTCGTTGCCTTCGGAGATGGTCGCGATGACCTCTCCGGTGGCGGGATTGAGAGTGTTGAAGGTGCGGCCTGAGACCGACTCGACATGCCGGCCGTCGATCAGAAGCTGTTTGCGGAGGACAACGGCACCGTCGCGGATCGTATCGTGGGAGTAATCATATGCAATCGACATCATATTTCTCCTGTTATTTTCTCAAGTTTGTTTGCTAAATATGCGGTAGTAAATATGATATGATGTGCCAATGGCGCACGATCATATGAAACCAGTTTCACAAAGGGCCGGAACGATGCTGCATATCGAGATCGAACCCGTCTGGCGTTTTCACAAGGAAGGCAGCCCGCAGACCGCAGTCGTCATGCTCGGTGTGCTCAATGAAATCCGCACTACCGGCAAGCTCACCAGCGCGGCACACCACGCCGGGCTTTCCTATCGGCATGTCTGGAATCTGGTCGAGCAATGGTCCGAGTTCTTCGGCGTGCCGCTGGTCGAAACCCATCGCGGCAAAGGCACGACGCTGACGGCGTTCGGTGAGAAGCTGGTGTGGGCCGGGCAACGCATGCAGGCCCGCCTTGGTCCGCAGCTCGAGAACCTGGCGCAGGAACTCGTCACCGAGATCAAGCCGTTCCTGCATCAGCGGCCCAGCGTCATTCGTGTGCACGCCAGCCACGGTTTCGCGGTTTCAAGGCTGCGCGAGCTGCTCGACAAGGAACCCGGCATCGGCGTCGACCTGCGCTATGTCAGCAACCAGAATTCGCTGGTGTCGCTGGCGCAGGGCGCCTGCGATCTCTCCGGCGTGCACATCCCGCGCGGCGAGTTGCGCGCGCAGGCCGTCAAGGCCTGCAAGGAATGGCTCGATCCGCGCGAGGATCGGGTCATCAGCTTCGTCACGCGCGAGATGGGCCTGATGGTGAAATCCGGCAATCCGCTCAAGATCGGATCGCTGGAAGACCTCGTCGAGACCAAGGCCCGCTTCGTCAACCGCGACCACGATTCCGGCACGCGCACGCTGTTCGATCGATTGCTGGCGCAGCACGGGATCGACGAGGCAAAGATCAACGGCGCGCAGCAGATGGAGTTCACCCACGCCGCCGTCGCCGCCTATGTGGCGAGCGGCATGGCGGATGCGGCCTTCGGCGTCGAGGCGGCCGCGAAGCAGTTCGGACTGGATTTCGTCCGTCTGCTGACGGAGGACTATTTCTTCGTTTGCCGCCGCGCGTTTCTCGATACCGAGCCGATGCAACGCGTGCTCGACGTGATGAAGGGCGAGGCGTTTCACGACGCGGTCACGCAACTCCCCGGCTATGTCGCGGCGAGTCCCGGAGCGGTCAGCACGGTCAAGGAATTTCTGGATATTGTCGACGCCACAAACAGCCGACCCGTTAAGATTAAGCCTTAACCAATTATTAATTATGCGCTTGCGCCCGAAAGGCCTCGACCTAGCGTGCATGGGGCTGCTGTTCGCTAACCCAGAACTGGTGCGTGTCATGACGTACAGAACGTATGGAGCGCTGATCGCCTCTCTCGGCGTGGCCGCGCTTATCCTTGCCCCGAACGAGACATTTGCCGATCCGGTAGCCTTGCCTGCTGCTGGAGGCCCTGTTGTGGCGAATCCGGCTTTCCGTCCGCCAACCGGCCGGCCTCTGCAACGTCACCGGGGGCACCACGCCAGAACATTCTGGCCGGGCGCGGCCGGCTATTTCTATGAGCCACCGTATGCCGACCCCGGCGTCGATGTCGTACCGCCTGCATCGGGCGATGTTCGTTACACCTACACCTATGACGTCCCCTGGGATTGGTCACATCGATATCCGCCGGCGGTCGCACTTTCCGACAGGCCGTATGTGCAGGAATGCACCAAGCAGACCGTCAAGGTTCCCCGGCGTGAAGGCTCGGAGGAAACCGTCAGCGTGAATATCACGCGGTGCTATTAAGCGGCTTAAGCCAACACGCTGGTTGAAACGAGAAGCAGCGGCTCTCTCATCTCCGACTGTCCCGAGTACGGGCCTAGTTCGATTCCGGCACCACGGCGTGAAACACCGACTTCGCGGCCGAGACCACATCGTCCGTCACGGAAGAGAACCGGCCCTGTTTCGCGCGCAGATCCAGCGGACGCGACGGAATGTCGGCCGGCGGGGTCAGCCGCAATCCATCGTCGGCGGACGATCCTGATATAGGCTCAGGAAATGGTTTTGGTGGAGCCGTGACCGCGGCTTCGCTCGGTCCCGGTGCGACAGTCACCGCGGGCGGCAGCGGCTGCACGGATGGCTGCTGCGGGGCGGCCGCCGGCGCATAGACGACGCTGTTGACCCTGGCGCGCTCCTGCACTCTTGCTGGCTGCTGCTCCTCGGCACGCGCGGCTTCCGGCGCACGCGGCTGCTCTGCGCTCTTCTCGGAAGATTTGGCATTGCGCAGCCGTTCGATCGCGGCTCGCGCCAGGTCGTTGGCATCGCGCCTGTCGTCGGGCGCGGCATTGGCCTCGGCAGGCAGCGGCGCGGCGGGTGCCGACTTCGCAACCGGCTTCGCCTGCTTCTCGGCAGCAGCTTTTTCGCTGGCGAGTTTCTCGGCGGCAGCCTTCTCGCTGGCAGCCTTCTCGGCGGCAAGTTTTTCGGCGGCTCGCCTGGCGTTCTCCGCCCGATCAGCCGCCGACCGCTCCGCCGCAGCCCTTTCGAGGGCAAGCTTTTCGGCCTTCAGCCTGGCAGCCTCGGCTTTTGCGCTCTCAGCTTTCGCGGCCTTGTCGCCGGAGTCGTCAGCTTTCAGGGTTTGGGGGGTAGCGTCCTTCGAGGTCCCGGCGGGGGCCGAGATCGCAGCCGCGGGTTTATCGGCCGCAGGCTTGGCGTTGATGTAGTGCGTGACGATGTACGCCCCGACGACCGTTGCAAAAATCGACGGGATAACCTCGAGGATATATTTTGAAAGGAACTTCTTGATCATCGCAACTCCCCACGGGCCGTTGCATGCGGGAACTTTAGGGCCGATTGAGGGATCAACTGCGACAGATCGGTGGCAAATGCCGAGAAACTGCCGGGTAACGGCTTTGTCAGGAATATCAGGCGTTACCGGTACGCCCCGGGCGGTGGTTCGGCGATGGAGCTACGGTACCAGCACCAGAAAGATAAACACCGCGAACATTACCAGATGCACCAGGCCGAACAGAATGTTGGTGCGGCCGGTTCCGAATGTCGCGAGGCTGACCAGAAAAGTCATGATCAGCAACATGGTGTCGCGGGTCTCGAGGCCGAGCACCAGCCGCTTGTCCAGCACGTAGGTCGCGATCGCCACGGCCGGCACGGTCAGGCCGATGGTGGCCAACGACGAGCCGAGCGCAAGATTGATGCTCTTCTGCAGGTCGTTCTTGCGGGCGGCCGCCAGCGCCGCGATGCCTTCCGGCAGCAGGATCAGCAGCGCCACGACGACGCCGGCGAAGGCCGGCGGGGCGCCGATGGCGGCGGCTCCGGCGTCCACCACCAGCGAGAATTTCTTGGCGAGCATCACCACGCCGACCAGCGAGACCAGCAGCAGCAGCCCGCTGATCAGCAGCAGGCGCCCAGCCGGGACATGATCCTGCTCTTGCTCCCCTGCTCCTGCGATGAAGTAATCACGATGACGAATGGTCTGGGTGTAGAGAAAGACGGCATACAACACGATGGTGATGATGCTGACGAAGCCGAGCTGACTCGCTGAATAGACCGGGCCGGGCGTCGTCTCGGTATAGTTCGGCAGAATCAGCGTGATGGTCGCCAGCACAACAAGCACGCTGAGATAGACGTTGGCGCCCGTGACCTGGAAATCCTGCTCGCGATAGCGCAGGCTCCCCACCAGAATACAGATGCCCACGAGGCCGTTGCACACGATCATCACCACCGCGAACACGGTATCGCGTGCCAGTGTCGGCACGCCGCTCTCGCCGAGCATGATGGTGGCGATCAACGCGACCTCGATGATTGTCACCGCGAGCGTCAGCAGCAGCGTGCCGAACGGCTCTCCGATCCGCTCCGCAATCACCTCCGCATGGTGAACTGCGGCAAACACGGTGCCGAACAGAATGACCAGCAGCACCGCCGCGAAGACAAGTCCTGCCGGGGTGCGCGTGAAGCCGACGCCAAGCCCGGGGATTTCGGTGGCGGCATAAAGAAAAACGGCCAGCGCGGGATAAACCCAGGCTGACCGCGGCAAGTGTGTATGTGCACTCATGCGCTCCACTTTACCGGCACGATTGCAAAAGGCCTAGCCAGCCCGGAGAGAATTTGCACGCGGAAGCGGGATATCGTAACCAAAAAGGACTGTTTTTTGGAAGGAAACGCAAAAATGTTCTCTCACGTGATGATCGGGACGAACGATCTCGATAAGGCCAAGGCATTCTATGACAAGCTGTTGGGGACGCTTGGCGTCCCACCGGCGATCGTCGACCGGCATCGTATCTTTTACCGCACCAAGACCGGGACTTTTGCGGTCTCGAAGCCGATCGACGGCAAAACGGCAACGCACGCGAACGGCGGGACCATTGGGTTTACCGCCGCTTCGACCGAGGAAGCCGATAGCTGGCATGCGACCGGGATCGCGAACGGCGGCACGACATGCGAAGATCCGCCGGGCATCCGTGAGGGCGGCGGCATAAAAATGTACATCGCCTATCTGCGCGATCCGGACGGCAACAAGCTCTGCGCGATCTATCGGTTGCCGAGGGAAGCGTAAAAAAAAAGAGGCCGTGCATAGCGCACGGCCTCGATTGCTTTCGCGAATTGAAAGGCGGCGTCGCCTTACATCGCCTTGACGATGTTCTCGGTCATCTTCTTGGCGTCGCCCAGCAGCATCATCGTGTTGTCACGATAGAACAGCGGGTTGTCGACGCCGGCGTAACCGGAAGCCAGCGAGCGCTTGATGAACATCACGGTGCCGGCCTTCCAGACCTGCAACACCGGCATGCCGTAGATCGGCGACTTCGGATCTTCTTCCGCCGCCGGGTTGGTCACGTCGTTGGCGCCGATCACGAAGGCGACGTCGGCCTGCGCGAATTCCGAGTTGATGTCCTCAAGCTCGAACACCTCGTCGTAAGGCACGTTCGCTTCGGCGAGCAGCACGTTCATGTGGCCAGGCATACGGCCCGCCACCGGATGAATCGCGTACTTCACCTCGACGCCTTCCTTCTTCAGCGTGTCGGCCATTTCGCGAAGCGCGTGCTGCGCCTGCGCCACCGCCATGCCGTAACCCGGCACGATGATGACCTTCTGCGCGTTCTTCATGATGAAGGCCGCGTCGTCCGCCGAGCCGAGCTTGACCGGCTTCACTTCGCCGGTGCCCGCCGCCGCAGGGCCGCTGTCGCCGCCGAAGCCGCCGAGGATCACCGAGATGAAGGAGCGGTTCATCGCGTGGCACATGATGTAGGACAGGATCGCACCCGAGGAGCCGACCAGCGCACCGGTGATGATCAGCGCCGAGTTGCCCAGCGTGAAGCCGATGCCCGCCGCCGCCCAGCCCGAATACGAGTTGAGCATCGAGATCACGACCGGCATGTCCGCGCCGCCGATCGGAATGATCAGCAGAGCGCCGAGCACCAGCGCGATGATCGTGATCATCCAGAAGTCGAACGAACTCTGCGAGACCACGAGGCCGTAGATGAAGAACACCAGCGCCAGCGCCAGCACGATGTTGATGATGTGGCGTGCCGGCAGGATGATCGGCGCGCCGCTCATGCGGCCGGACAGCTTCAGGAACGCGATCACCGAGCCGGTGAACGTGAGAGCGCCGATCGCGACGCCGAGCGACATTTCGATCAGGCTCGAGGCATGGATGCTGCCGCGAGCACCGATGTCGAACGCGGCGGGCGCGTAGAACGCGCCGGCTGCGACCAGAACGGCGGCCATACCGACCAGCGAGTGGAAGGCTGCGACCAGTTCCGGCATCGAGGTCATCGGGACGCGGCGGGCGATGACTGCGCCGATGCCGCCGCCGATGGCGATGCCGAGGATCACAAGGATCCAGCCGGTCGCGCTGGTCGGCGGATGCGCCGCCAGCGTGGTGGCGATGGCGATCGCCATGCCGATCATGCCGAAGAAGTTGCCCTGGCGGGAGGATGCCGGGCTCGACAGGCCGCGCAACGACAGGATGAAGAGGACGCCAGCGACGAGATAGAGCAGCGCTGCGAGATTCGCGTTCATGTTCCCTGCCCCGTCACTTCTGCTTTTTCTTGTACATCGCCAGCATGCGCTGGGTCACAAGGAAGCCGCCAAATATGTTGATGCACGCAAAAACCAGCGCGACGAAGCCGAACGCACGCGCCCACAACGGACCGTCGTCGTTGCCGACCTGCGCAACACCGGTCGCCAGCAGCGCGCCGACCACGATGACCGACGAAATCGCGTTGGTCACCGACATCAGCGGCGTATGCAGCGCGGGCGTCACCGACCACACCACGAAATAACCCACGAAAACCGCGAGAACGAAAATCGACAACCGGAACACAAACGGGTCGACAGCCTCAATTCCATGCATGTCGGCTCTCCTTATGCTTTCGGCTGAAAATTCGGATGGATGACAGCGCCGTCCTTGGTCAGCGCGGTGGCCTTCACCAGTTCGTCGTCCCACTTCACGGCGAGCGACTTGGCCGCCTTGTCGTAAAGCGTCTCGATGAACGACAAGAGGTTGCGGGCATAAAGGCTCGAGGCCGATGCAGCGACCTTGCCGGCGAGATTGGTGTAGCCGACGATCTTCACGCCGCCGACGTCCGCCACTTCGTTGGCCTTCGCGCCCTCGACGTTGCCGCCGCGCTCGACCGCGAGATCGACCAGCACGGAGCCCGGCTTCATCGAAGCCACCATCTCGGCGGTGATCAGCTTCGGCGCGGGACGGCCGGGGATCAGCGCCGTGGTGATGACGATGTCCTGCTTCTTGATGTGTTCGGCAGTGAGTGCGGCCTGCTTGGCCTGATACTCTTTCGACATTTCCTTGGCGTAGCCGCCGGCGGTCTGGGCGTTCTTGAATTCCTCGTCCTCGACCGCGAGGAATTTCGCGCCGAGCGACTCGACCTGCTCCTTGGTGGCCGGACGAACGTCGGTCGCGGTCACCACGGCGCCGAGGCGGCGCGCAGTGGCGATCGCCTGCAATCCCGCAACGCCAACGCCCATCACAAAGACTTTCGCAGCAGGCACGGTGCCGGCCGCGGTCATCATCATCGGGAAGGCGCGGCCGAAGGCTTCGGCTGCTTCGACCACGGCGCGGTAGCCGGCGAGGTTCGCCTGCGACGACAGCACGTCCATCACCTGCGCGCGGGTGATGCGCGGCATCAGCTCCATCGCGAAGGCCGAGACGCCGGCATCCGCCAGCGCCTTCAGCGCGGCTTCGTTGCCGTAGGGGTCCATGATCGCGATGACCAGAGCGCCCTTCTTGTACTTCGTAACTTCAGAGGCTTCCGGGCGCTTCACCTTGATGACGATGTCGGCGTCCTTCACCGCATCTGCGCTGACCACAGCGCCCGCGGCTTCATAATCCGCATCAAGCAAACCGGACTTGATGCCCGCGCCCGGCTCGATGGCGATATCGATCCCCAGCGCCTTGAACTTCTTGACCGTGTCGGGCGTCGCCGCAACACGCGGCTCGGCCGCATCGACTTCCTTGGCTATCGCAATTTTCATGACGCCTCCCGCAGCCGTTCGGCCGCGCATGACTTAATCACCGGCCACGCCGCCGGTACAACGAATTTCAATCAGGTGAGAAAGATCGCCATCAGGGCGACGATGGCGATGACGGCGAGCGTGCCGTACTTCGTCATCATGAGAAAACCTTCGTAGGTCTGCTCGTGCGCGGGATAGTCCATGCCATCCGCCGTGGTGTACGCAACTTCATTGTGGTCAGACATCAATCCCCTCCAGCGCCATTCTCAATTGTGACGCGAATTAGCCCAATTGCGAGACAAGGGCAACTTTCGTCGTAGGCCGATTCCAAGGATTAAACACGTCCGCATGCAAGCCATGCAATGGCCCCGGCGGAAAATTTCCGCAATGCGGAACGGGAAGTTCTCCGCTCGGGGCAATTGCCTAGATAAATGGCTATCCCATCGCCTCCAGTTCGGCGATCAGGTTCTCGATCACCGACAGCCCGCCGTCCCAGAACTTCGGGTCCTTGGCATCCAGCCCAAACGGTTGAAGCAATTCGGAATAATGCTTGGTGCCGCCGGCCGAGAGCATCGCGAGATAGCGGTCCGCAAAGCCCTCCGAGGCGTTCTCGTAGACCGCATAAAGCGAATTCACGAGACAGTCACCGAAGGCATAGGCGTACACATAGAACGGCGAATGGATGAAATGCGGGATGTACATCCAGTACGTCTCATAGCCCGGCTTGATCTCGATCGCCGGCCCGAGGCTTTCGCCCTGCACGCTGAGCCATATCTCGCCGATGCGCTCGGCGGTGAGTTCGCCGTTGCGGCGCTCGGTGTGGATCGCACGCTCGAACGAGTAGAACGCGATCTGGCGCACAACCGTGTTGATCATGTCCTCGACCTTGCCGGCGAGCAGCGCCTGACGCTCCTTCGCGTTTTTGGTCTGGGCCAGCAGCCGCTTGAAGGTCAGCATCTCGCCGAACACGCTGGCGGTTTCCGCAAGCGTCAGCGGCGTCGGCGCCATCAGCGCGCCCTGCTTGGCAGCAAGCACCTGATGCACGCCGTGGCCAAGCTCGTGCGCGAGCGTCATCACGTCGCGCGGCTTGCCCTGATAGTTCATCAGCACATAGGGATGCGCCGACGGTGTGGTCGGATGCGAGAACGCGCCCGGCGCCTTGCCCGGCCGCACCGGCGCATCGATCCAGCGGTCATCGAAGAAGCGCTCCGCGATGCTTGCCATCTGCGGCGAGAAATCGCCGTAGGCTTTCAGGATCGTGCCCTTGGCGTCATTCCATCCGATCTGACTTTTCGCCGCGAACGGCAGCGGCGCGTTACGGTCCCAGTAGGGCAGCGTCTTCTTTTTGAACCAGCGCGCCTTCATCTTGTAATAGCGATGCGACAGCCGCGGATACGCCGCGCGCACCGACGCGACCAGCGCATCGACGACTTCGCGCTCGACCCGGTTCGCGAGATGACGCGAATCCGCGATGTCCTGAAAACCGCGCCAGCGGTCGGAGATTTCCTTATCCTTGGCGAGCGTGTTGGTGATCAGCGCAAAGGTGCGCTCATTGGCCTTGAAGGTTTTCGCCAGCGCCTGCGCCGCGGCCTTGCGCTTTTCCGGCGCGCGGTCCTGCAACAGCGTCAGCGTCGGCTCGATCGCCAGTTCCTTGCCGCCAACCTTGAAACGCAGGCCTGCGATGGTCTGATCGAACTGCCTGTTCCATGCGGCATATCCGCTGACGGATTTCTCATGGAACAGTTGCTCGACCCGATCCTCGAGCTGGTACGGCTTGTCCTTGCGCAGATCCTCGATCCAGGGCCGGTAGTGATTGAGCGACGGCGTTGCCATCGCGCGCTCGATCACCTCGTCATCGACGCGGTTGAGTTCGAGCGCGAAAAACAGAAGGTGCGTCGAGGCTGCGGTGATGCGTTCGGACACGTCGCCGTAGAACTTCGAGATCGCCGCATCGACGGTATTGCCCGCATGGGCGAGCCCCGCATAGGACGCCAGCCGCCCGGCGAGATCGTCGATCGCCTCATAGCTCCTGATCGCCTCGGCCAGCCACTCGCCACCATTTGACGTCGCGACCTGCTCCGCGATCTTGCCCTTGTAGGCACTCTCGAACGCCACGCAGTCGGCGTCGAGCTTGTCGAGATCGCGGGCGACCTCAGGCGCATCGATCGCCGGATAGAGATCGGTCAAATTCCATTCAGGCAGTTTTGCCGCCTTGGATGACGCGCCAGCCGCCTTTTTGGCGGAGGCTTTCACCTTCGGTGCGGTTTTGGATTATGCCGGAGATTTGCGGAGAGCAGATGTGCGCGAAGCCATATTTCAATCCGTGATGTTCAAGATCGTTCAGGACGTGTGACGATTGCAGCAGTTGGGGACAAACCCAACTCTTAAGAGGTCGTTAATCGGCTTCGGCCAGAGTGCCCCGATTCGAGACATGTTGTTGAGATAGTCCAGAGTTGCGGGGAATGCCATGGTTGCCACCATCCTGATTGCCGACGACGATGCCGTACAGCGGCGCCTCGTCGAGAACATGGTGCAGCGCTGCGGTTACGACGCCGTGACAGTGGACAGCGGCGATGCCGCCCTCGCCCATCTGATCGATCCCGATACGAAGCCCGTCGATGCGCTGGTGCTCGATCTCGTCATGCCCGGCCTCGACGGCATGGGTGTGCTGGCCAAGATTCGCGATATCGGCCTCGATCTGCCGGTGATCGTACAGACCGCCCACGGCGGTATCGACAATGTGGTGTCCGCAATGCGGGCCGGGGCGCACGATTTCGTGGTGAAGCCGGTCGGCGTCGAACGCCTGCAAGTGTCCCTGCGCAATGCGCTCAATGCCAGCGCGCTGAAAGGCGAACTTCAGCGCATCCGGCATCGCCGCGAAGGCAAGCTCACTTTCGCCGACATCGTCACCCGTTCCGAGACGATGAATCACGTCATCGCGATGGGCAAGAAGGCTGCATCGTCCACGATTCCGGTGCTGATCGAGGGCGAATCTGGTGTCGGCAAGGAACTGATCGCGCGCGCCATTCACGGCTCCTCCGAGCGCAGCGCCAAACCATTCATCACCGTGAACTGCGGCGCGATCCCGGACAATCTCGTGGAGTCGCTGCTGTTCGGTCACGAGAAGGGTGCGTTCACCGGCGCCACCGAGCGCCATGCGGGCAAATTCGTCGAAGCCAATGGCGGCACGCTGTTCCTCGACGAGATCAGCGAACTGCCGCTGGCGGCGCAGGTGAAACTGCTGCGCGCCTTGCAGCAGGGCGAGGTCGAAGCCGTTGGCGGACGCAAGCCGGTGAAGGTCGATGTGCGCATCGTCTCTGCAACCAACCGCAATCTGCTCAATCAGGTGAAGGCCGGTGCCTTCCGCGAGGACCTGTTTTACCGGCTGCATGTGCTGCCGCTGACGATTCCGCCGCTGCGGACGCGCCGCGAGGACATCCCGCATCTGGTCCGGCATTTCATGGCGCGCATCGCGGCCGAAGAGAACCGGCCGGTCACGGGCGTCAGCGGCGAAGCCATGGCGCTGCTCGGACAGATGCCTTGGCCGGGCAATGTCCGTCAGCTCGAAAACGCGGTGTACCGGGCGGTCGTGATGAGCGATGGCGGCCAGCTCGGACCGGATGACTTTCCGCAGACCGGCGGAATGTCCTCGGTTCCGATGACCGACGCCGAACCGGTGATTTTGGACAGCCCGCCCTCCTCGCCAGCGGATACTGTTTCTGGTGCTGATATACCTATTGCCCCTTCCCCTGCGCCCCATAGATTTGCGCCCGCCTATGGCACCCTTGCCATGCTCGGCGAAGACGGCGAGGTCCGGCCGCTTGAGGAGATGGAGGCTGAGAGCATCCGCTTCGCCATCGCTCATTATCGCGGGCAGATGTCCGAGGTTGCACGGCGGCTGAAGATCGGCCGCTCGACGCTGTACCGGAAAATCGACGAGGCCGCGGCCTCCGGCAGGGAACCTGTCGACCCCGCGCGCTGAAGGGCGAATCACGCCCCTCGCATGGAACGAATAGGCGGCTTTTTCGCTTCTCTCATTGAACCGTTGCGGACCGGTGACAGACAGAGGAAAAGCGCGCGGCAATGCGCGCAAATCGTTGCAAGAAATGCCGAATTGAAGTCATTTCTCTGGATATGACTTCGAGTTGATCCGGCGGCGTCTGGCCGCTTCAAGCTGGCGCGTGTACCGTTTCGCAGTGTTTTCAATGCGGGATTGCGTAGCAAAGTCCGATCAAGCCGGCGCTTTTGCAACAGGTACTGACGGAACCAACATGAGCTGTTCCATGCCGGGGCAGTTTCACCCGACAAGGGTGTGAGAATTTGGGGTGCGAGAATGCGTGACTTTTCGACCGGCCACCGCAAGAGCTCTCAGGGCTTCGACCGGGTGCTGATGGCCGTGACGGCCACCTTCCTGACCGTTGCCGCGACCACCGCCAACGCGCAGTCCGGCCCTTCGAAGAGCCCCGCAGATCTCGCCATCGACGCCGCCGTCCCGCTTCCCGAACCCGCCAACGTTCCGCCGCCGACCGCGAGCGACTTCAAGCCTGACACTGCGAAGCCTGACACCGCGGCAGCCGCACCTGCTGCCGCACCGGTCACCACCGCAACCGTTCCCCCCGCTGCGACCGCGCCGACCGCAGCGCCACCGGCCGCAACTCCGCCGGCAGCCGCTGCCGCAGCGCCGGCCGTTGAGCCCGCGAAGGCTGCTCCCGCTGTCGCCGCCGCCGATCAGCCGGTTGCCGAGAAGCTGCGCGACCTGATCGCGACCAAGGGCGCGCGCTACTTCGACCGCAAGAACGAACGCATCGCCGTCGAGAACTTCTACAAGGACCGCAACTACGCTCCGCTCTGGAGCGAAGCCGGCGCAGCCACGGCGCGCGCCAAGAGCGTGATCGCACGTCTCAAGGACGCGGGCAGCGAAGGTCTGAGCCCCGCCGATTATCCGACGCCGGATTTCGCCGCGGCTTCCACGCCTGACGCACAGGCCGAGGCCGAACTGCGCCTGACCGAAAGCATGCTCGACTACGCACGCCACGCCCAGAGCGGCCGCATGCACTTCTCGCGCGTCAGCGCGGATATCTCCTATCCCGAACATCCGGTCGATCCGGTCGAGGTGCTTGTCAACGTCTCCACGGCGAAGGACGCTTCGGCGGCACTCGAGGGCTACAATCCGCCGCACAAGGGCTACAAGGGCCTGAAGGCGAAGCTCGCCGAATTGCGCGGCCTCACGGAAGACACCTCCAAGCACATCGCCGAAGGCGACGCGTTGAAGTTCGTCAAGCCGACGAAAAAGAATGCGAACCCTGTGGTGATGGAAGACGAGCGCGTGCCTGCCCTGCGCGCGAAGCTCCACGTCACGGAAAACGCCGACGACAAGCGCTACGATGCGGCGGTCGCTGACGCGGTGCGCAAGTTCCAGTCGAACAACGATCTGAAAGCGACCGGCGTGCTCGATAACGCCACCGTGCGCGCCATGAACGGCCCCAGGAACGACCGCAAGATCGATATCGTGCGCGCCAACATGGAGCGCTGGCGCTGGCTGCCGCGCGAACTCGGTGCGAAATCGCTCGGCAACGCCTATGTGATCCTCAACATCCCCGACTACACCCTGAAGCTGATGCACAACGGCGCGCAGGCATGGACCACGCGCGTCGTCGTCGGCAAGCCCGGCAAGCATGCGACGCCGGAACTGACGGAGACGATGAAGTTCATCACCGTCAATCCGACCTGGAACGTGCCGCCGTCGATCATCTACAACGAATATCTGCCCGCCCTGGCGCAGGACCCGACCGTGCTCGACCGCATGGGCCTCAAGCTCGCGCGCGCCGCCGACGGCAGCGTCCGCATCTCGCAGCCGCCCGGCGAAGCCAATGCCCTCGGCCGCATCCGCTTCAACTTCCCGAACAAGTTCCTCGTGTATCAGCACGACACGCCGGACAAGCACCTGTTCGCCAAGGAAGAGCGCGCCTTCAGCCACGGCTGCATGCGCGTGCAGAATCCGGATCAGTACGCGGCGAACCTGCTCAGCATCGCGCTGCCGAAGGAAGGCTACACGCCGGAAAAGATCAAAGGCCTGTACGGCCGCAGCGAGCTCAACATCAACTTCCCGACGCCGATCCCGGTCAACATCACCTATCAGACGGCGTTCGTTGATGACGCGGGCAAGCTGGAATTCCGCAAGGACATCTATGGCCGCGACGCCCGGGTGATCTCGATGCTCAAGGGCAGCGAGGGCAGGGAGATGGAAATGGCCGTCTCCCACTCCCAGCCGAACTATGTCCGGCCGACCAATGTGCGGGTTCCCGGCGACAGCTTCGCCAGCAACAGCGGCATGGGCTTCTTCGAGCGCCTGTTCGGAGCCCCGACCCCGCCGCCGGCTCCGATCCGCGGCCAGCGCCGGGTGGTTCGCTAAACGCCGGATTCGGCCGAAACGGGCTGATTTCCAGCCGTTTTCACAGTTCCAGGGCTCCGCAAGTTGCGGGGCCCTTTTTGTTAACCATTGCCCCCAAAGCATTCCGCTCTGGATCGGCCTACCGGCCCTTTTTTGCCATACTCAGGGGGGCATACTCGGCGCTTCACGGGCCTGTGACAGACTTGGGCAAGACTTGATCAAGACTTGGGATTGCTAAGGACTTGGGCAAACGAAGACTTGGAAAGACGTAACTGACAAGGCGCGGGGATTGGTAAATATCGATTAACCCTCCTGCCTTAGGACTATGTTCATTCTCTCCCGTTGCGTGGGGTAGCGGGAGATCACCTAACAGGCTGACGGCTGACGGGATTCTGAGTGGCGGGCGGTTTTCCACGCGGCATTGGCTTTGAATGGCTTTCGCGCACTTCGGTGCGCGTCGGCCTTGCCTCGCTGCTGCTGGTCGCGACCAATGCCCGCTCCGTCCACAACGCCACCGCCGACGGCGACACCCGCACCCTCTCCTTCCACCACACCCATTCCGGCGAAGACCTCACCGTCACCTTCAAGCGCAACGGCCGCTACGACGAAACCTCGCTGAAGAAACTCAATCACTTCCTGCGCGACTGGCGCAGCCAGGACTCCACCACGATGGACCGCCGGCTGTTCGACATCGTCTGGGAGGTCTACCGCGACGTCGACGGCAAACAGCCGATCCAGATCATCTCCGCCTATCGCTCGCCGGCCACCAACTCCATGCTCCGCCGCCGCTCTTCGGGAGTGGCGCGCCACAGCCAGCACATGCAGGGCCACGCGATGGATTTCTTCATCCCCGGCGTGCCCCTCGAACAGATCCGCTACGCCGGACTGCGCCTGCAACGCGGCGGCGTCGGCTTCTACCCCACCTCCGGATCGCCGTTCGTACATCTCGACGTCGGCAGCATCCGCCACTGGCCGCGCATGACCCACGATCAGCTCGCGCGGGTCTTCCCGGATGGCCGCACCGTGCATGTGCCGACCGACGGCAAGCCGCTGAAGAATTATGAGCTTGCGCTGGCCGACATTCAGCGCCGCGGCAACGGCGAGGATGTTGCTGCGCCGTCGAAGTCGAAGACCTTCCTGGCCTCGCTGTTCGGCCGCAAATCGGCGGATGACGAGGAAGAGGTTGGCAACGACGATGTCGCACGTGGCGGCAAGGTTACGCAGGTGGCGATGGCCGCAGCCGACAAGGCCAAGGACGCCGCCGAGAAGGTTCTGGAACGCGTGCCGCTGCCGCGCGCCAAGCCCGCAGGCGCGTCGTCCTATCAGGTGGCATCGGCCGACACGAAGACCGCTGCGCCGCCCAAACAACAGCAACCTGCGCTCAAGCCCGTTCCGGCTGACGAATACGCCCCGCAATCCCCCATCGACATCATCAACGCCCGCGGCTTCTGGGATAACGAGCCGGCACCGAAGCCCGCGGCGCAGGCGCAGATCGCCGCCCTCAAGGCCCGCGGCGCAGTGGTCGCCGCCGATCCGCAGTTCACCGCCAGCCTGCCGCAGAACGTTTCGCAGGCGATGGCCTATGCGCCGGCCGATGCCCCGCTCGACCGCGCCCAGATCGTTGCCGCAAGCGCACCCGTTCCGCGCAGCAACCCGCGCGTCGCAGCACTCGCCCCCAATCCGATGTCCGGCGCGGAGATCAAGGCCCCCGGTGCGACGATCGGAAAAACCCGCCAGGGCCCGATCGCGACTTCGGCGCGGATCAAGCAGGCCTCCCAGACCAACGACATCTGGATGCGCGCGATGATCCTCGCGCCCAGCGCCAGCACGTCGCTGTCCGTCTCGTCGCTCGGCGATCAGGACATGACCGTGATGCGCGTCCACTTCGTCAAGCCGAACACGGCGGTGGCGATGACGTTCTCGGAAGATCCGCAGATGGGCATCATCTGCGAGAAGTTCACGGGTCCTGCGACCGCAACGCTGTCGACCACGTCGTTTGCAATGCGCACGGCCGCGCTGCGATAATCAGACGTACCTGACGGACAATTTGAAATCTCGTCATCACAGTGCGAGCCGGGATCGCGCGGGACGATTGAGCGCCATCTCCTGAAAAATGGTGACAAGAAATATGGCGTCCCGGCCTTCGCCGGGACGCCATCGCATATTCAGAGCAGCGCCTGCGATGCAGTTTTCGCTGAGAAGCTAGTCCAACTGGACGCCGCTGCCCTTGATGACGGGCTCCCATTTGGCAAGCTCGGCTTTGACATGAACTGCCAGAGCCTCCGGAGAGGACGCCACGATCTTCGCGCTGAAATCGTCCATCCGCTTGATGACCTCGGGATCCGCCATGGCCTTTTTCGCAACCCCGTTCAGACGGCTGATGACGTCCGGCGGCGTACCGGCAGGCGCGAACAGCGCGTTCCATGTGTAGGTTTCATAGCCCGGAACCGTCTCCGCGATGGTCGGTATGTCAGGAAATGACGGGACACGTTCCTTTGTCGTGACGCCCAAAGCCTTCAGCGTCCCGCCCTTGATGTGACTCGACGACGACGGGAGGTTGTCGAACAAAATCGGAACCTGATTACCGACCACATCGTTCAGTGCCGGACCTGCGCCCCGATAAGGAACATGCACGACCGATACGCCAGCCATTGACTTGAACAGTTCACCCGACAGGTGAAGCGGTGTTCCGTTGCCCGACGAGGCATAGGAATACTTGTCCGGATTCTTCTTCAAGAGATCGATCAGCTCAGCGACATTCTTGACCGGCAGTTGCGGGTTGACGACCAGCACGTTCGGAACGATCGCCAGCAGCGAGATCGGCGCGAAATCCTTCTCGGCATCGTAAGGCTTCTTTTTGAGCATCAGCGGATTGAGGGCGTGCGTCGCAACGGTGCCCATGAGAATGGTGTATCCGTCGGGCTTTGCCCGGGCCACACGCTCTGCCCCGAGGCTGCCCCCCGCTCCACCGACGTTTTCCACCACGACCTGCTTGCCGAAATCGCTGGACATTTTGGTCGCGACAACACGGGCCACAAGATCGGTGGATCCGCCCGCTGCAAAAGGAACAATCAGTGTGATGGGCCTGTCCGGAAATGACTGTCCCAGCGAGGGAGACAGACCCCCGAATGTCACGCTGTACGCCAGAAACAAGACCAGCGTCATCTTTCTGAATATCTTCACCATTGTTCCTCCAGACTTCATTATCCGAATCAACAAACACATCGGCGCACCTCTTCTCAAGGGGCGATGTGGTGAAGTTCTATCTTTTTGTGAGGCTTATCGACGATTGTTCCGATTCTGCGGTGCCGCAAAATCACAGCATCCCTAGCGCCTGCATGTAGGTTTCCAGGATCGTCTCCTGTTCCTGACGCTCGTCGGCGTCCTGCTTGCGCATGCGGATAATGGTGCGCAGCGCCTTGACGTCGAAGCCGTTGCCCTTGGCTTCACCATAGACGTCCTTGATGTCGTCGCTGATGGTCTTCTTCTCTTCCTCCAGCTTCTCGATGCGCTCGATGATGGCCTTGAGCTGCCCCTTGGCGAAGCTATGCGCGGTATCGTCATTGTCTTTCTCGGCAGGCATAGCCATCGGAGATACTCCTGAACTCTGTATGAGGCTTGAAGGGAGCGTGCGGGGCACGTCATTCAAATTTTACACTCAAGAGTGTAGCGAGCCCCGTCAAGGCGGAGCCACGGTCATCCACAGTGACCCACAGAAGAAAGAAAAGTCGGCGCCAGCGCGCCGATTTCGCTTGCGTGTTTCAGTGCCCTGCGTGGCTCTTCTTCAGCTCCGCCTGCTGCTCCGGCGTCGCCTCGCTTTGATACGTCGCCTTCCAGGTCTCGTACGGCATGCCATAGACCGCCTCGCGGCTTTCGTCCTTGCTTAAGCCCAAGCCCTTCTCGTCGGCGGCCTCTTTCAGCCAGTTCGAGAGGCAATTGCGGCAGAAGCCCGCGAGGTTCATCAGGTCGATATTCTGCACGTCGGTCCGCTCCCGCAGATGCTCGACGAGCCGGCGGAAAACCGCTGCTTCCAATTCCGTCCGGGTCTTGTCATCAATGGCCATGGTCATTTTTCCGCGATTTCAGTCGTTTGGGCCGTCCCATACGGCCATCTAACATGGGACCGGATCCGGCGATTTTCCATATGGCGGAAAAAACCAAACCGGCCCGCGCCGCAACGCGGCAAGTGACCTATTAAGGCTTCCTCATGGTTTGGCGAAACCGCCAAGCCCCCTTATAGTGATCGGGCCTGACCGGACATGGGATCTCCGCTTTTTGCCGATCATGGTCAATGTGTTACGCGAAATCAACGAACGGTTGATAGTACTTGGTTAGATGACAGCCACGATTTCCCGCCGCATGACGCTTCCCCGTTCGATCACCGCCGCCCTCACCGGGCTTGTCGTGCTGATCGGGCTGTGCGCGTGGAGTGCACCCGCGGCCGCGGATTTCCGGCTCTGCAACAACACATCGAGCCGGGTCGGTATCGCACTCGGCTACAAGGATAATGAGGGCTGGGTGACAGAGGGCTGGTGGAACGTGTCGTCCCGGGCCTGCGAAACCCTGCTGCGTGGAACGCTTGTCGCACGATACTATTATATCTACGCCATCGACTATGACCGCGGCGGAGAGTGGTCGGGGCAAGCCTTCATGTGTTCACGCGACAAGGAATTCACCATCAAGGGCACGGAAGACTGTCTGGCGCGCGGGTTCGATCGCACCGGATACTTCGAGGTCGATACCGGCGAACAGCGCGCCTGGACCGTGCAGTTGACAGAATCCACCGAACAGAACCCACGCTCGCCAGGCCTTCCCGGCATGCCGAATGCGCCGGGGGCTGCACAACCCGGCGCACTTCCCGGTGCAGCTCCTGGAAATCCTAAATGAGACGTCTGCGACGCATCAAAATTCTCGCCACGCTTGGACCGGCATCGTCGGACAGCGCATCCATCCGCAAGCTGTTCGAGGCTGGCGCGGACGTGTTCCGCATCAACATGAGCCACACGCCGCACGACAAGATGCGCGAACTTGTGGCGACGATCCGCAGCGTGGAAGGCAGCTACGGCCGGCCGATCGGCATTCTGGTCGACCTTCAGGGGCCGAAGCTGCGGCTGGGCAATTTCGAGAACGGCTTTGTCGAACTCAACAACGGCGCGATGTTCACCCTCGACGCCGATCCAACGCCGGGCAACAAGACCCGCGTCCATCTTCCCCATCCGGAAATTCTGAAGGCGCTGCGGCCGGGCCATGCCCTGCTGATCGACGACGGCAAGCTTCGCCTGATCGCCGAAGAGACCTCGCCAGAACACGCGCTGGTGCGGGTTGTGACCGGCGGGAAAATGTCCGACCGCAAGGGCGTCAGCCTGCCCGACACCGATCTGCCGGTGTCCGCCATGACGCCGAAGGACCGCGCCGACCTCGAAGCCGCGTTAGAGACCGGCATTGACTGGGTCGCGCTGTCGTTCGTACAGCGCGCCGACGACGTGATCGAGGCCAAGAAACTGGTGCGCGGCCGCGCATCGATCATGTCGAAGATCGAGAAGCCGCAGGCCATCGACCGGCTCGCCGAAATCATAGAGGCGTCCGACGCGCTGATGGTCGCGCGCGGCGACCTCGGCGTCGAACTGCCGGCCGAACGCGTGCCCGGGCTTCAGAAGCAGATGACGCGCATGGCGCGGCGCGCCGGCAAACCCGTCGTGATCGCGACCCAGATGCTCGAGTCGATGATCACGTCGCCGGTGCCGACGCGCGCCGAAGTCTCGGACGTCGCCAATGCCGTGTTCGAAGGCGCGGATGCCATCATGCTGTCGGCGGAATCCGCCGCGGGCAAGTTCCCCGTCGAAGCGGTGCTGACCATGAACCGCATCGGCGAGGAATGCGAACGCGATCCGACCTATCGCGGCGTCATCGCGGCACAGAGGCCAGATCCCGAAGCCACCGCGGGCGACGCCATCGCCGACGCCGCGCGCCAGATCGCGGAAACGCTCGAACTCTCGGCCATCATCTGCTGGACCAGCTCGGGCTCGACCGCGCTACGCGTCGCACGCGAGCGGCCGAAGCCGCCGGTGGTCGCCATCACGCCGAGCGTCAACACCGGCCGCAAACTGTCGCTGGTGTGGGGCGTGCATTGTGTGATCGCGGAAGACGCGCATGATCAGGACGACATGATCGACCGCGCAGGGAGCATCGCATTCCGTGACGGCTTTGCGAAAGCCGGTCAGCGCGTGATCATCGTCGCCGGCGTACCGCTCGGCACGCCGGGCACGACGAACATGGTCCGCATCGCCTATGTCGGCCCCGACCGCGAAGCCGACATCTGATTTAAATGATCTGACGCAATGGCTCAGGCGGCCCTGTCGGTGTGAGTGACCGTATCGCGGAGTTCCCGCGCCGTGCGGGTCACATCTTCGACCGTTCCCTGAGTCAGCTTCATCATGCGCTGAGCTTCCTCACCGTACTGGGTGAACGCGGTTTGCCAGAACTGGGCATAGACCTGCTGGATATCCTGCAACGAGCGGCAATCGTGGATCGAGCGGAAGAACTGGGCATCCTCGCGGAGCCTCATTCCGACAAACTCGGACCATTCCTTGCCGACCGTCTGCATGTTGGTGCTGACCTGAGCGTTGAATTTCGCGATTTCATTCAGCATGGTTCCGTTCATCTCGCTGACGCGCGCGAGATCGGGAAACGGAATCGTTTCGGCGACCTTGTTGAAAGCATTGTCTTGATTTGATGGAGTTGCCATGTCCGACCTTCATTCTGCTGGAGCGAGAAAAGGACGCGTGTAACAACGACACTCGATCATCGATCGATGGCAGCAGTATGATGCTCATCGCATCGTGATTAAAAGAAAAACTTCTCCTCCGATGCACATGCATGTTGCGCGTGCGAGCCGAAATCTGACTCTCACGAGCGAACGATCTACCCGAGCCGCGGCGGAGCGGCCCTGCGGCGCTCGCTCTGAACCACCAGCCAGCCGAACAGCAGCATATCGCCAAGCAGGACAAACGATCCGATGCCTGCGAAAGGTTCGCCGGCCTTGTTGCCCGCATGTAGCATGGCCACGCCGACGGTGAGCGAGATCGTGCCGAGTATCCAGATCCAAACCTGCGTCAGCGCGACACGCGAAATTTCCAGCGCCGGATGAAGGCGATAGAAAATTCCGAACAGAAACAATGATACCCAGCCCAGCAAGTTAAGGTGAGCGTGCGCGGGCATGGAGGAATGGTCCTGCGAAATCGCCATCACGATGCCCCAGGACATCCCGACAAGAACCGCGATTACGGCGGCGAAAAAACTCGAAGTCGAAGCTCTCATAGAAATCTCCAATCAAAATCAAAATTGAGAAATGCGGCACGCGCCGTTGCGAAAGACGCCGGACTAGCAATGGCGGGCTCAAAAATCAACGCGCGCGGGTCCGTCAGCACCGAAATTACTTGCAGTTCCGTGGCAATCTGCCCCTTGGGCGCGTCAGCGGCGACAGTCCGAGCGGATCAATCACCTGCGCGCGGTGGCCGAGAACGCCTGCGCTTTTGCGGATATCGCCTCGATCTCCGCCACGATCAGATCTGTTGCATAAACCTGCGGCATGTGGCCGCCATTCGGCAACACCACGAGTTTTGTTTGCGGCACGGCCGCCGCAAAAGGCCGTGAATGAATATCGGTCGAAACCGTTTTGTCGGCGTCGCCGGTAATGATGGTCACCGGAACCCTGATCGACGGATAGTTCGGCGACTGCTTCGCCACTTCCGCCTTCAGCGTCGTGAGGTCCCAGGCATTGTCGAGAAAAACCTGCGGCCGCAACACCATGCGCACCGCGGTCGCATCGATATAGCCGTCCGGCATCGTCTGCGGCGCGAAGACGTAACGTGTTCCGCCATCAATCAGAAACACGCCGAGCGGCAGCGTGATCGTATAGGCGAGCAGCGGGCCGATCACCGGAATAGTCGCAATTTTATTGAACCGTCCGACCCCGCCCGGCCACGGATACGCCACCGGCGACAACATCATGATGCCTGCGACTCGCCTGGGATACTCCAGCGCTAGTGCCGGCATCAGCGAGCCGGCCCATGAATGACCGACGATGATGGCCTGATCGACGCCGAGTTTGCCCAGCGCCTCGTGAATAAGGACGATCGGCAGACCGGGCGCGTAAGTCGGGCCAAGTTCCACGACATGAAGCCGCGCGCCCTTGACGTCCACAAACTTCCCCTGCGGCGGATAGGTGCTTTCGAGTGCAGAAACGCCCGCCTGTGTGATCAGCGCCAGCACCGCCAGCGTGACCACAGCAGCCAAAACAATCATGGAAAGTATCCGGGGAATTTTCTGCACGGCGGGAAATACGGATGGCCGGTGAAAAGATTTCGCGTCAAAAACGAGCCGGCCGGCATGCCGGTTGGCATAATAAATAGACGATTAAATATCCCGGCCTTCGACCTTCTCGGACAGGGTCTTCACGAGATCGGGGACACGTTCAAGGTATGGGTTGATGGCGAGCGCCTTGCGGAAGGCGTCCAGCGCATGCTTTTCGTCGCCGGTCTCCTGCATGATCATGCCGAGACCCGCCAGAGCGCCGAAGTGCCGCGGTTCGCGGATCAGCACCTGCCGGATGTCTTCCATCGAGCGGCTATAGTCGTTCTGAAGGTAATAGATCGTCGCGCGCCGGTTCCACGCCTCGATGTAATCGGGGCGGAGCTTAATGACCGCATCGAGCAGCTTCAGCGCGACATCGGTGTCCTTGCTGTCCAGCGCGAGCTTGGCCCGCGCCATCAGCAACGCCGCCGTATCACTTGGCGTCGCGGTCCATACCGCCCAGATCCGGGCTTCGACAGCCTTGGCGCTCTCCTGATCTGGCGCGGCCTTCAGCGCGCCGAACAGAAAATCGAGATTCTTGGCCTTGTCGCCGATCACGCGCGGGAGCTTGGCGGGCGGCTGGGGCAGTTTTTTCTGCTTGCCTGGCGGCGTGATCTGCGGAGCCTGTGCCGCGGCAGGGGTCGCGGCGAACGCCACGAGCGTCAGAGCGACGATCGTGAGTTTCAGGACAGCCGTGGTCCATTCCGTCTTGGATGTCATGACGGAAAGTCTAAACGCGGAAAGCGCCGCGTGCAAAGCACAAGCGGCGTCAAACGGCTGTGATGTGGAGGAGGACCTGGCTAAACCTGCCAGCCGCTGGCGGCTGGCGACATCATCGAACAATCGGGCGGCGAATCAGCCCTGGCGCGCCTTGAAGCGGCGCTGAACCTTGTTGATGACGTAAACCCGGCCCTTGCGGCGGACCAGACGGTTGTTGCGGTTACGGCCGCGCAGGGATTTCAGCGAATTACGGACCTTCATGGGACAATGCTCTCTGGAAGGCCGCGTTGCAGGGCCGAGTATGAAAACCGTTGGTTGATGGGCATATCCCGCAGGCAAAGCCGCGCGAGACAGGCGGTTTCTATGCCATCGGGGACACAAATGTCAATCCGATCAGGCAAATTCAGGCCCCACAACCGGGGCAAATTGCCCCGAATGGAACCCGTTTTCGGACTTTCCGCGGCCCAAATGTCTCTCTAATCAAACATCTAGAGCCGCTCGCTTTCCCGTCCTTCATCTTCGGCGGCGCATGCGCTAAACACGGCCTTGGCCCCACCCGGAAGGCAGTTTTGGACCCGTTGACCGCTGAAATGACCAATCATCGTCCGGCGGCCGCGAAAGCCGTCCCCCTGACCGCCGCCGAGCCCGGATCATCCGGCCGTCTGCCGCTGCCGGCCGGCGTCACCCTGAACCGCATCGAGTGGGGACAGGCTGCCCCCATCCTGTTCTACCATCTGGTGGCGCTGCTCGCCTTCATCCCCTGGTATTTCAGCTGGACCGGCGTGATCGTCGCCGTCATCACTGCCCGCCTGAGCGGGCTGCTCGGCATCAATATCGGCTATCACCGTCTGCTCACCCATCGCGGCTTTCGCTGTCCGAAATGGCTGGAGCATGTGCTCGTGGTCATCGCCATTTGTTGTGTGGAGGACACGCCGGCCCGTTGGGTCGCCGTGCATCGGCGGCATCATCAGCACGCCGACGAGCAGCCCGACCCGCACAGCCCGCTGGTGAATTTCCTTTGGGGCCATGTTGGCTGGCTGATCATCAAGAATCCCGAGCTGAATCGCCTCGGAATCTACGACCGCTACGCCAAGGACATCCTGCGCGATCCATTCTACGTCGCACTCGAGCGCAACTGGCTTCAGCTCAAGATTATCCTGATCCAGTGGCTGGTGTTCTTCGGCCTCGGCTTCCTTGCCGAACTGGCGATGGGCGGCACGGCGATGCAGGCCCTGCAGTTCGGGCTGAGCATTCTGATCTGGGGCGTGTTCGTGCGCACGGTTCTCGTCTGGCACCAGACCTGGGCGGTGAATTCCATCACCCACCTGTGGGGCTACCGGAATTACCAGACCGACGAGGACAGCCGGAACAATGTCTTCATCGGCATCCTTGCGCACGGCGAAGGCTGGCACAACAATCACCATGCCGATCCGCGCTCGGCGCGTCATGGTCACAAATGGTGGGAGTTCGACACCACCTGGCTGACCATTCGCCTGTTCGAAAAACTTGGACTTGCGACCGACGTTGTCGGGCCGAGTCCCTATGTGATGGCCAAGGCCGGAGCGACGACGGGCCAGACCATCACAACGCATGGTCCCGACGGCACCCCAACCCACTAAGCGCGGCGAGCCTCGCTCTCCCGTTCCCCAAAATTAAAAAGCCCGCCCGGATTTCCAGAGCGGGCTTTTTGCGATCCTGAAGCCGGCGGTTTACTGCTGCGGCACGTTGGCGGCTTTCACGACGCCCGCCCACTTGTCCATCTCGGCATCCACAAACTTGGTGAAGTCCGGGCCGGCGAGCTTGCCGGGCTCGACGCCCTGCCCGGCAAACTTCTCGCGCGTCGCGGGCGCCGCGAGGATCTCCTTCATCGCCGCGACCAGTTTGGTGTAGGCGGCGTTGCCGTTGGCGGCGGGCATATAGAGACCAAACCATGCGGTTGCCTCGAAACCCTTCACGCCGGCCTCATCGAGGGTCGGCACGTCGGGCAGCGACGCGGCGCGCTCCTTGCTGGTGACCGCAAGCACACGGATGGTTCCGCCGGACGCAGCGGGCAGAACCGTCGGCAGCGTGTCGAACATGATCGGAATATGCCCGCCGATCAGATCGTTCATCGCAGGCGCAGCTCCCTTGTACGGAACATGCACGATGTCGACGCCGGCCATCTGCTTGAACAGCTCGCCCGACAGGTGATTGGCGCCGCCGATGCCGGCGGAGCCGAACGAATATTTGCCGGGCTCCTTCTTGGCCATCGCGATCAGTTCGGCGACGTTCTTGGCAGGGAAGGACGCGGTGACAACGAGAGCGTTCGGCGCGCTCGCCACCAGAGCGACCGGCGAGAACTCCTTGCGCGGATCGAACGGCAGTTGCTTGTAGAGGCTCGGGTTGATGACGTGATGCGTCGCGGTCAGCAACAACACGCTGCCATCGGCGGGCGACTTCGCCACCACTTCAGAACCGATGATTCCCGAAGCGCCGGGGCGGTTCTCGACAATGGTCGTGACGCCGAGTTTCTCGCCGAGATATTGCGCAACGAAGCGCGCCAGAATGTCGGTGGTGCCGCCGGCGGGGAACGGCACGATGATCTTCACATTGTTGACGGGAAACTGCTCGTTGGCGCTGACGGCCGTGGTGGCCAGCAGGAACACGGAGCAGATCGCGGCAAGTAGTGATTTCATGATTTCAACCTGACTTGAGTTGTATGGCGAGATGGTCCTCGCCGGCGGGATTGGTTCAAGGCTGGCGCAGCAGCTTGGCGCGCTCAACCAGCGAGCGTTCGGAGAGATAGAATTCGCCGGCCCACTGCTGGTATTCGCCGGGCGGCTTCTGCCACTGCGTCTGACCCAGTTGCACCAGCAGCTTCTTGTATTCATCGCTGTCGGCCGCGGCCTTGAAGGCCTTGTACAGTCTGTCGACGACGGCGGGCGACATCCCCTTCGGTCCCACCAAGCCATACGGCGCGGGATAGACGAGATCGTAGCCGAGGCTCTTGGCGGTCGGCACGCCAGGCAGTGACGCCACCGGCTGCGGATCGAACGACAGCAGCACGCGCATCTTGCCGGATTCGACATAAGGCAAAATGGTGCCGATGGCATCGACGGTCGCCATGGTGTGACCGCCGAGAACCGCGGTCACGGCTTCGCTGCTGCCCTTGTATCCGACATGGGTGATCTTCACGTCCGCCATTCCGGCGAGCGCTTCTGCGAGCAGATGCATCGTGGTGCCGGCGCCCGCGGTCGCGACCGTGAGAACGTCCGGATTCTTCTTGGCATAAGCTACAAAATCGGCAGGTGTCTTGAGCGGCGAGTCAGCATTGACAGCGAGCACGAAGGTATAACCGCCAAGACCCGCGATCCAGGTGAAGTCCTTGATCGGATCCCAATCCACCTTCTGCATATACGGATAGCGCAACAGGCCCGCCGTGGCCGCCGCGATGGTGTAACCGTCGGGCGCTTCTGTTTTGGCCATTGTCGATGGGGCCAACGTTGCACCTGCGCCTGGCCGGTTTTCAACAATGATCGGCTGGCCGAGATCCTTGGCGGAGAGTTCGGCGAGCTTGCGGAACGTGGTGTCGGTCGCGCCGCCCGCAGCGAAGCCGACCAGCAATCTGATCGGCCGGGTGGGATAGTCCTGAGCCGCAGCAATCTGCGATGTTGCAGCAATCAAACCAACCGCAATCAATGCAGACCGCATCACATCCAAATACCGCATTCATGTTTCCCTCTTGTTCCGGATTGTTTCCGGTTTTTGATCTGTCCGCTATCGCAAAACGCTGGAAACGCTCCATGATTTCCGGGTGTTCAAGGCATCGACATCGAAACCCGCAAGTTGCTTGTAGCGGCGCTCGACATCCTGAAGCTCGGTCGCCGCGTCGCCGTGAGCGCCGCTGCGCGCCAGCGCGCTCACCCGCGCCATCACATCGCCTGCCTGCCGCCGATTTGCGAGTTGTACTTCGCTCGCAACCGGCCGACGCTGCGCGTCATAAGCGCGCAATGCATCATCGATGGTCGCCGCGGTCGCCAGTTCGTAGGCCAGCACGCGCGCATCAAGGATCGCCTGCGACGCGCCGTTGGAGCCGAACGGATACATTGCGTGCGCCGCATCCCCGAGCAGCGCGCAGCGTCCGAAAATCCAGCACGGCAATGGATCAATGTCCGCCATCGGGTATTCGTAAGATTCCGATGACGACGACACCAGATGGTGCACGTCGAGCCAATCGAAGCGGTAATCCTTCACGAACTCCGCAATGACGCTGGTCGAAACCGGAAGATTCCAGTTGCCAAGCTCGGTCTCGGCGCGAGTGGTATCTTTCGGACGGACCAGCAGCCAGTTGATGACGCCGTCGGCGATCGGATAGACCACCACCCGCTGGGTTTCATCACCGATGATCACCATCGAACGTCCGCTGAGAAACGGCGCGGCCTTGGTGACGCCGCGGTACATCACCCAGCCATTGGAGGCGAGCGGGGTCGCCGCGGCGTACAGGCTGTCGCGCACCGGAGAGCGGATGCCGTCGGCGGCGATTGCGACATCGGCGGTGTAAGACATCGCACGATCTTCGATCAGGTCGGTCGCTGCAATGACGACTTTGTTGTCGGCGGCGCTCACGCCGGTCACGCGCTGTGCGACGCGGATCGACGACGGGCCCAGACGATCGCGCACGGCATCGACGAGAAGCCGTTGTAGTGTGCCGCGATGGATGGAGTATTGCGGCCACTTGTAGCCTGCGTCCAACCCGCGCGGTTCGGCCCAGATCAACTGGCCCCGCGGATCGTAATAGGCCAGCTCCTTGGTCGGCACGCCCACTTTCGCGAGCGCATCGCCAAGACCCAGTTCGCTCAATTCGCGGACGGCGTGCGGCGGCAGGTTGATGCCGACGCCGACGTCGCGGATTTCACGCGCTGCTTCGAGCAGGAGAATGTCGCCCTGGCCGGCGGCGTGCAAAGACAACGCCGCCGTCAGTCCGCCAACCCCTGCGCCTATGATCGCGATCGACATCGCGCTTCAGCTCCGGTCAGGCTGCCGCGGCTGCGCGCGGGAATTCCACCATCGCCTCGCCGACCGCGACCTTTTCACCGTTCTGGTTCTTCACCAGCACGTCGATCAGCACGAAACGCGAGTTCTTGGTGGTCTGCTTGGCCTTGATGATACCCGCCGGCTGTATTGTGTCGCCCGGCTTCACCGGCTTGACCCAGCGCGTTTCGAGACGGCGATGAATGGCGCCCGCGGGATAAGCCCAGTCGGTCAGCATCCGGGTGATCAGCCCGAAGTTATTCATGCCGTGCATGATGATGCCGCCGAAATTGGTCTTGCCGAAATCGCCCTTCATATAGTTGTCGTCGAGATGCAACGGATTGTAGTCGAGCGATGCATCGCAGAACAGGCGAATGGATTCGCGCGAGACCGAGAATTTCGGGCCGTCGATGCTGTCGCCGACCGAGAGGGTTTCGAATGTCGTCGTCATGTTTGAACTCCTCGCGTTCGCTTACATCGGCCGGATGGTCTGGCCGCGGCCGGAACAGATCACGTCGCCGTGCTGATTGAAGAAGATGTTGTCGTGGACCACGAACAGCCGCTCGCGCTTGATGAACTTGTCGAGCGCGCGGGCCTGCAGCGTAATGGTGTCACCGGGGCGCGCGGGCTTGTTGTAGCTCCAGGACTGTCCGGCGTTCACAGTGCCGGGTGAGCGCATCCAATCATCTGCCTCGGTGCAGGAGAACATCAGCAGGATATGGATCGAGGGCGGCGCGATGATCCCGCCCCAAGGCGTGGTCTTCGCATAGGCCTCATCGAGGTAAAGCGGGTTGGTTTCACCGACAGCCTTGCAAAGGAGCGCGATGGCTTCCTTCGTCAGCAGGTAGGGAATGGTCTTGCGCGGTTCACCCGGAACGATCTCGTCCCAGACCTTTCGCAAATTTTCGTCCTTCCAGAAGTCGGTCTCGAAAGCTTGTGCTTGCGCCATGGCAATCTCTCATCTATGTTCATTAGGCGAACTTTATACTCACTGTACGAACACTATGGTCCGGCTTTTCGATCCTGACAAGTCCGGTTTTTGCGAGGATTTCAGAATGCCCAAGGAGAGTGACGGTTTCGTCCGCGCCATCGCGAGAGGATTTTCCGTGGTCGAGGCGCTCGGACGGCCGCCCGGACGGCACACGCTGTCGGAGACCGCAGCGGCTGCGGGGCTGACGCGCGCAACTGCACGGCGCATGCTCGCAACACTGGTCGCGCTGAAATACTGCGAGGCCGATGGCCGTTACTTCAGCCTGCGTCCGCGCGCGCTTGGCCTCGGATTGTCCTATCTCAACGCGCTGCCCTACTGGGGCTATGCCCAGCGCGCGCTCGAAGACCTGCGCAACGAGATTGGGGAATCCTGTGCATTGGCGGTGCTGGATGAAACCGAGATCGTGTATGCGCTGCGCCTGCCGGCGCGCCGCATCCTGTCCGCCAATCTCGGCATCGGCAGCCGCCTGCCCGCGCATGTGGTGTCGCTGGGCCGCGTGCTGCTCGCAGCATTACCGCCGGAGGAGCGCCAGCATTATCTCGCCACCGCCGAACTCAAGCAGATCGCGCCGCGCACCGTCACGAATGCAGCCAAGCTCGGTGAAGAACTCGCGCGTGTGGAAGAGCAGGGCTACGCCTGGATCGACGGCGAACTCGATCCCGCGATTTGCGGCATCGCGGTGCCGGTGCGCGATCAGGCTGGTCACGTCGTCGCCGCGGTCAGCATCAACACCATTTCGGGCACCGTGACCGAGGCCGAAGCCAAGAAGAAATTTCTGGTGGCGCTCAAGCGCACCGCACAGGACATCCGGACCCAGACCACCGCGAACGGCTGAGACTTCGCGCTTTGCGCCGGGGCATAAATTGGTTATAGTATATAATCAATTTATCGCAGGCAGGCTGACGCCTGCGGTACAGCCCGGAGCGTGTGCATGCTTAATCCGGACGACCTGATCGCCATCGACATCCATACCCATGCCGAGGAGCCATGCGGCACTCATGGCGATGACGGCTATGACGATTTCCAGGCGGCGATGTCGGAGTATTTCAAGTCACCGCACAAGCATCCGCCCACCGTGCCGGAGACCGCGGCCTACTATCGCGCCAAGAAAATCGGCGCGGTGATCTTTCCCGTCGATGCGGAACGCGAGACCGGCTTCCGCCGCTACAACAACTACGAGATGGCGGAACTGGCGGCGCAGAATTCCGACGTGCTGATACCGTTCGCCAGCATCGATCCGGCCAAGGGCAAGCTCGGCGCGCGCGAGGCGCGAAAGCTTGTCGCTGACTACGGCATCAAGGGATTCAAGTTTCATCCCACCATGCAAGGCTTCTATCCGAACGACCGGATGGCCTACCCGCTTTATGAGGCGATTGCAGAAGCCGGATCGATCGCGCTGTTTCACACCGGCCAGACCGGCGTCGGCTCCGGCATGCGCGGCGGCAACGGGATGCGGCTGAAATATTCCAACCCGATGTACATCGACGATGTCGCGGTTGATTTCCCCGACATGAAGATCATTCTCGCGCATCCGTCCTTTCCCTGGCAGGAAGAAGCGCTGTCGGTCGCAACCCACAAGCCGAACGTCTACATCGACCTCTCCGGCTGGTCGCCGAAATATTTCCCGCCGATCCTGGTGCGCTACGTCAACACCATTTTGCAGGACAAGATGCTGTTCGGATCGGACTGGCCGGTGATTACGCCGGACCGCTGGATGGCGGATTTCGAGAAGCTCGACATCCGCGACGAGGTGCGGCCCAAAGTGCTGAAGGCCAATGCGCGCAAGCTGCTTGGCATCTGAGATATGAATCCGGAATCCTATAGGGCAACTGGATTTTCGCGCCGCCTCTCATAAGTCTGGTTGCAAACACGCGACCGCCCCCTGCATGATCGCGGCAGACGAGCAGGGATTTGCACCATGGCGGCAATCAACGAGGGCGAGAACAGCAGTTGCACAGACCTGCTGTCGGGCGACGCCGGACTTGCGCTGGCTCCGCATGCTGAGCGGAACGCCGTGCTCAGCGAGCTTCATGCCCGCCCATTCGAGGCCGTGACCTCGCCGTGCCGCGCGATCCGCTTTGCCTTCCTCACCGATGCCGCGCAGATGAACGCCAATGCCGAAGCATTGACCCGATTCTGTGCCGCTCGCCGTCTGGCCGATCTTTCCACCACCGCAAAGCATCGGCGCATCGCGCTTCCCGGCGCCATCCTGCGCTGGGAACAACATAGCGAATTCACCACCTACACCTGGCTGCTGGAGGGCGCGACGGCAGAAGACTCTACACTGCCCGCCATCATCGCCAACGCCATGACCGAGATCGGACAACCCGGCCCGCATTTGGTCTCGATTGACCTACGCGTGGAGAGCAGCGACACGCCCGACCTCGCGCAATTGTTCGATCCGTCATCGCTCGCGGCATCGCAGGTGCTCGGCGGCCACGCCACTGTCGCCACCGACTTTCAGATCAATGCCGGCGGATTTGTCCGCTTCCTGCTATGGAATCGCGGCCTGACGCCGATCGAAACCGGCGGTCTCGTCCTGAGGATTCTCGAAATCGAGACCTATCGCTGTTTCGCCCTGCTCGGCCTGCCGCAGGCGCATCGCATCACACCGGTGATCCGCAACGCCGAGGATCGCCTCACCCATATCATGACCGTGATGACGAGCGGCGGCAGCGGGCTCGAAATCAACCGCGAACTCCTCGACGAGATCACCTCGCTCGCCGCACGCGTCGAGGCTGACGCTGCGATTGCCGGCTATCGCTTCGCCGCCAGCGCGGCCTATGACGATATTGTGCGCCAGCGCCTCGAGGTGATCGGCGAAAAATCGTTCGACGGCTGGCCGACGCTGGCCGAATTTCTCGGACGACGGCTCAACCCGGCAATGCGCACCTGCCAGACGCTGAACACGCGTATGCACGATCTCAACAATAAGCTGACCCGCGCCGCAAACCTGCTGCGCACCCGCATCGACGTCGAGATCGAACAGCAGAACCGCGACCTGCTCTCAGCCATGAGCGAGCGCGCACGGATGCAGCTTCGCCTGCAGCAGACCGTTGAAGGACTTTCGGTCGCGGCAATCAGCTACTACGTCGCGAGCCTGCTGCACTACGTGTTCGAGTCGGTGGAGCACTACCTACCGGTCAACGCCACCGTCGCGACCGGCATCAGCATCCCGTTCGTTGTGATCGTGCTGACGATCCTGCTCTGGCGCGTCAAACGCAGCCACGGGCACGCCTGAGCCTCCGCCGACAGAGTCTTACCCGGCCTGCCGACGCCTTGCGCACAGCAGACTTGCGGTAGGCATCCTTGTGAGTTTCATGTGATTTGGGCATGGTGGCCTCCCGCCGTTATTATCCTTTCGCCCGCGCTTTTCGGAAAACTTCCACCAGGACAAGGCATGAGCGTCGAAACGGTTCGCGCGTTCTTCGCGAAAAACGCCCCCGACATTTCCGTGATCGAATCCGACAAAAGCTCGGCAACGGTCACACTCGCCGCCGAAGCCTTTGGCGTGACGCCGGCGGAGATCGCCAAGACCTTGTCGTTGCGCGTGGGCGAACGCGTGCTGCTGGTGGTGACCTGCGGCACGGCACGGCTCGACAACAAAAAGGCGCGCGCCGTGTTCGGTGGCAAGCCGCGCATGCTCAATGCCGAGGAAGCGCTCGACGCCACCGGCCATCCGGTCGGCGGGATCTGTCCGTTCGGGCTGAAGACCCCGCTGCCGGTCTATTGCGACGTCTCACTGCAAGCCTTCAGCGAGGTCGTGCCCGCTGCTGGCTCGATCAACAGCGCTGTTCGCATCCCGCCCGCCCGCATGGCCGAACTGACCAACGCGGAGTGGGTCGACGTCAGCGAGATACGCGAACAGAGCGAAGTGGCGTGAGCGCGCGCTACTCCACCTTACCGATCTTCTTCACCGCTGCGATCAGCCGCGCGCTGTCGGCTTCCACGAACTTCGCAAAATCCGGCGCATCGAGATAAGCGACGGGGCTGCCTGCGGTCTCGAATGTCCTCACCACTTCCGGTGCGCGCACCGCCTCGCCCATCGCCTCGCGCAACTTGGTCATGATCGGTGCAGGCAACGCCGTCTGCGCGAACAACCCCGCCCAGATGTAGAACTCGACGTCCTTGTAGCCGAGTTCCTGAAAAGTCGGCACGTCGGGGAAGCTTGCGACGCGCTTCGCCCCCCAGCCGGCCAGCACGCGCATCTTGCCGTCATCGACCTGCGCACGCAGCGTGCCTGGCGCTGACGCCACCGCTTGCACGGTGCCGGTCAGCAATCCGGTTAGTGCAGGACCCGCGCCGCGAAACGGCACATGAAGCAGTTTGATCCCGGCGCTGGCCGCGAACATTTCCATCGCGATATGCAGTGTGCCGTAGGGACCTGACGAGCCGTAGGGAATTTGTCCGGGCCGCGCTTTCGCATCCTCGACGAAATCCTTCACCGTCTTCCAAGGTGCGGACGCAGGTACCGCCAGCATGGTTGGATCGGCAAGCACCCGCGCCACCGGCGCGAACTGCGACATCTCATAAGCCACCGGACGATCGAACAGCCGGTCGGCTTCCGGCAGCACCGCCAGCGACGAGAGTGTCATCAGCACCGTGTAGCCGTCAGGCTCGGCGCGCGCCGCCGCGGCATTGCCGACCGAACCGCCGCCGCCACCGGCGCGGTTATCGACGATCACGGGTTTTCCCAGAATGCGCTCCAGCGCCAGCGCCACCGGCCGCGCCGCGAGATCCGCCTGCCCGCCAGCGGGAAACGGCACGATCATGGTGATGTTGCGCGACGGCCATGCCGCCTGCGCATTGGCGTTGCCGGGCAGCGTGTGCAATGCAACCTGCGACAACGGCACAACCGCAGCCGCTTTCAGAAGCTCGCGCCGATTCATGATGCCTCCCTGAGAATTTGTTTTTATTCTTTGTCGCCATACCCTGAAGGAAGCGCAGATGACGATCAAGGCCGTTGTATTCGATGCTTACGGCACGCTCTATGACGTGCAGTCGGTCGCCGCCGTCACCGACGAGGCGTTTCCCGGCTACGGCGAGCTGATCACCCAGATCTGGCGCATCAAGCAACTCGAATACACCTGGCTTCGCTCGCTGATGGGGCGCTACGAGGATTTCTCGATCATCACGCGGCAATCGCTGACATTCACCCTCAAGGCGCTCGGCCTGCCGTTCGATGAAAAAGCCTTCGAGCGCATCATGGAGAAGTACGTCCACCTCGACCTTTATCCGGATGCGAAGGAGGCTCTTGCGGCATTGAAAGGCCGCAAGCTCGCGATCCTGTCGAACGGCAGCACCGGCATGCTGAACGCGCTGGTGCGCAATACCGGCCTCGATACAATTCTCGACGTCACCATCAGCATCGACACGACGAAGATTTTCAAGCCGTCACCGCGAACCTATGAGCTGATCGAATCGAATCTCGGCGTGAAGCCGCACGAGGTGCTGTTCGTCTCGTCCAATCCGTTCGACGCCTGCGGCGCCAAAGCCTTCGGCCTGAACGTGGCCTGGATCGAACGCGTGACGCCAGAGGCGATGGCTGCCGAATTCGTGAAGGCCGACCTCGTGCGGCCGCTGTCGATGTTCAAGGCGATCCGCATGCAGATGGATGAGTTCGGCTGGGAACCGGACTATCGCATTGGCGCGCTGGCGGATTTGCCGAAGTTGCTCGCCGCACGCCCCTAAACCGCGGGCAAGCTGCAGTGTTGCAGAATTGATTCGCTCGCGCGGAGTTCGCAGTTCAGGCATGCCGCCGGAGCTCGCAACGCCTTCCATCTGGCACGATTGATGCTTCGCACTCCCTCAAGGAGGTGATGTGATGCGATCAGTCATTTTCTTGTTTCTGACAGTGGGACTGCTGGTGACCCGCGTCTGCTACGCGCACGACGCGGATGGACGTCCGAACTGGATTGCCGAAGGGGCCTACAAAGGCACCGACGGCGTTCACTGTTGCGGACCGAGCGATTGCGAGCAGCTGAGTTCCGACGAGGTTCAGGTCCGGCCCGACGGAATCTGGCTGACGCGATTCAAGGAACTGGTTCCGTTCGAGCAGGCGACGCCGAGCGAAGACGGCAAGACATGGCGATGCCACAACCTCTCCGGCGAGAGGCGGTGCTTCTTCATGAAGTACGGAAATACGTAGCGCGTCGCGCTGCGTTGATTGATGTGCCGCCGGACGCACGCCATGCGTCCGGACCGAGTGCTTAAATGCCGAGCGCGACACCATCCTTGCGATGGTCGGTGGCGCCGAGCAGGACGCCGCGTTCGTGATCGATCCAGATCGCCTGGCAGCCGCCAATGGCGACGTCGGCCCATTTCACATCATGCCCGCGCGCCGCAAGCTCGGTGCCGATCTCTTTGCCAAATGTCGGCTCCAGCGACAGCACGCCTTCGAACGCAAACGAGCGCGGCGTTTCCGACGCCGCCTGTATATCCATGCCAAGGTCGAACACGTTGGAGAGAAAGTTGCCGTGACCGGTCGCCTGATAGTGGCCGCCCATCACGCCGAATGGCATCATGCAGCGCCCGTTCTTCATCACCATGCCCGGAATGATGGTGTGCATCGGCCGTTTGTTCGATCCGAGCGCATTGGGATGACCGGGCTGAAGCCGGAAGCCCCAGCCGCGATTGTGCAGCAGCACGCCGGATTTCGGAGCATAGATGCCGCTCCCGAACGGCTGGAACAGCGAGTTGATGAACGACACCGCGTTGAGATCGCGGTCCACCACGGTGACGTAGACCGTATCCTTGTGTTCGATATCGTCCCAGTCGACGGCCGCACTCGCGCGTTTCATGTCGATCTTGCTGCGGATCGCGCCGATATAGCTGTCCGAGAGAAAATGCGCGGCATCGACCTTGCCGTGCGCGGGGTCGCAGAAGAACGCATCGCGCGCGCGATACGCCGCCTTGCTCGCCTCCGCCAGCAGATGCACGCGGTCAACTTCCGCGAGCGCCTTGATGTCGTAACCCGCCAGCGTGCGCAGGATCATCAGCGCCGCAAGCCCCTGCCCGTTCGGCGGACATTCGAGAATCTCATGGCCGCCATAGCTGGCGGAAATCGGCGTGACATCTTCCGGCGCGTTCGCAGAAAAATCTTCAACGGTGTGCACACCGCCCAGGCCTTGCAGCACGCTTGCAAGTTCCTCCGCGACCTCGCCTTCGTAAAACGCCGCGCGGCCTTCACGCGCAATACGCCGCAGCGTCTTGCCGAGCGCCGGCTGGCTGCGCCGGTCGCCGATCGCCGGCGCAACGCCGCCCGGAAGATAATACGCCTTCGCTGCGGGATTGCTTTCGAGCTTCGCGCGATTGCGCGACCAGTCCGACGCGACGCGCGGCGTGATCCGGAAACCGTTCTCCGCGGCATCGATCGCCGGCTTGAAAATCTCCTCCAGCGATTTGCTGCCGTGCTTCGCAGCAAGCCTGCACCAGGCATCGATCGCGCCCGGAACGGTGACGCCTTCGATCGAGGTCGGCGTGAGCGCCTTCGCGCCCTTTGCCATTGTTTTCGCCAGATCGGTCTTTGCGGGCGTGCGGCCCGAACCGTTCAGCGCGACCGGCGCACCCGCTTTCGGCGAATACAGCACGAAGCAGTCGCCGCCGATCCCGGTCATCTGCGGCTCGACCACGCCCTGCAAGGCAACTGCCGCAATGGCGGCATCCATTGCGTTGCCGCCGGCTTTCAGAATGTCGAGTGCGGCGAGAGTCGCCTGCGGGTGCGAGGTCGCGGCCATGCCGCGTTCCCCCACTGCAATGGAGCGGGACGGCGAGATGAAATTGCGCATTCAGGGAAACCTTCGAGGATGGAAACCTAGTGGTCCGATTCTAACATTCGCACCCCATTTCAGCGAGTATTCTTGCGAATGTTAGAATCGACGGACCACTAGCAAATATAGGTTTCTAGTGGAGTTTTGGATTTGACATTCGCTTTGCGGACTCGCTGCCAAGGGGATGGCGAATGTCAAATCCACTCCACTAGGTTACGCAGACTTGGTCCGCCAATCCAGTGCGGAACAGGAACGTGATCGGACCTTATCGGGCCCCGCGTTTGGTGCGGCCGAGCTTTTCGGCGAGAAAATCCGCCAGCACTTCGACACGCGCGGGGCGCGGACCGCCCGGCGGCATCACCAGATGCACCGCGCCTTCGGGCTGCTTCCAGTCCTTGAGGATGACCTCGAGTTTCCCCGACGCAATGGCGTCGCCGACAATGAAATCCGGCAGGTCGGCGATCCCGAGCCCCGCCAGCAACGCCGGCAGCGCGGCTTCTCCATTATTGACCCGCAATTGCCCCGACGGCCGGACCGTCGCCTGTTCGCCAGCCGTATTGACGTAGTGCCACACGCCCGGCGTCGAGAGATACGCGTAGCCGAAGCATTTGTGGTCGGCGAGATGCATCGGGTGCGTCGGCCGGCCGTGTTTCTTGAGATAGGACGGCGCCGCCACCGTATAGCGCCGCATGTCGCTCAACCGGCGCGCAACCAGCGATGAATCCGGCAGGCGCGCGATGCGGATACCGGCATCGAATCCGTCACCGATCAGATCGACCATCGCATCGCTCAGATGCAGGTCGATCGAGACCTCGGGATAGGCGGCCAAAAACTCCGGCAGCAAGGGTGCAATGACCCGAACGCCATAGGTCATCGGCACCGCAAAGCGCACCAGCCCGCGCGGCACGGACGATTGCGCCAGCGCTTCGTTCTCCGCCGCCTCGCCGTCCATCAGGAGCTGCGCCGCGCGTTCGGCCAGCTTCTGGCCGGCGTCGGTCAGCGCCAGTTGCCGCGAGGTGCGGTTGAACAGCCGCGCGCCGAGCCGCTCCTCAAGGCGGCTGACGGCCTTGGAAACCGTCGCCTTCGACAGCGCCAGCTCGGCCGCGGCCCCGGCAAATGACCGCATTTCCACAACTTTTGCGAAGATCGCCAGCGCCTCGAAGTCCGGGAGCCTGGACATGTGGGTCGTCCTTCAAGTGTCACTATTAGAAACAATGAGTTTCAATAGTTTCTATTTATGCACCATCCGGGAATGCTTATCCATAGCCCATCGAATTCAAGGTCACCCACGGCGCATGACGCGCCCGGCGGTCATCTCAAGCACATTCAACGAAGGAATATCCCATGATCGAACTTCGGCCATTCAACAAACTCGGCAGTGCGGATCACGGCTGGCTCAAGGCGAAGCATCACTTTTCGTTCGGCAGCCACTACGATCCGGACAACATCAGCCACGGCAGCCTGCGCGTCTGGAATGACGACGAGATCGCGCCGAACACCGGTTTTCCCGCGCATCCCCATGCCAACATGGAAATCATCACCTTCGTTCGCGAAGGCGCGATCACCCATCAGGACTCGCTCGGCAACAAGGGCCGCACCGAGGCCGGCGATGTCCAGGTGATGAGCGCAGGCTCAGGCATCCGCCACTCGGAATACAATCTTGAGCCGGTGACGACCAAGATCTTTCAGATCTGGATCGTGCCGACGCAGGAAGGCGGACAGCCGTGCTGGGGCGCGAAGCCGTTCCCCAAGGCTGACCGCTCCGGCAAGTTCGTCACCATCGCCAGCGGCTTCAAGGCCGACAACGATGCGCTGCCGATCCGCGCCGATGCGCGCGTGCTCGCCACCACGCTGAAAGCCGGCGAGACCGCCGAGTACGCCCTCGGCGAGAAACGCTACGGCTATCTCGTCCCGGCGGTTGGCAGCGTCGAGGTCAACGGTGTGCGCGCCAATGCCCGCGACGGCGTCGCCGTCCAGAAAGAAGCGTCGGTGAGGGTCACCGCGCTGGAAGACACCGAACTCGTCCTCGTGGATGCGGCATAAGCCGCATCCATTCCCTCCATCCACCACTCCCCATCCAACCCTGAAAACTGAAGGAGGCCATCATGGCCAAGGTTCTTGTTCTTTATTATTCGGCTTACGGACATATCGAAGCAATGGCGAATGCCGTCGCCGAGGGCGCACGAGAAGCCGGCACCACTGTCGACATCAAGCGCGTGCCCGAACTCGTTCCGCTCGAGGTCGCGAAGGCGTCGTACTACAAGGTCGATCAGGCTGCGCCCGTTGCCAAGATCGAGGATCTTGCGAACTACGACGCGATCATCGTCGGCACCGGCACCCGCTTCGGCCGCATCTCGTCGCAGATGGCCAACTTCCTCGATCAGGCCGGCGGCCTGTGGATGAAGGGCGCACTGCACGGCAAGGTCGGCGGCGCGTTCAGTTCATCGGCCACGCAGCACGGCGGCCAGGAGACCACGCTGTTCTCGATCATCACCAACCTGCTGCACTTCGGCATGGTCGTGGTTGGCCTCAACTACGGCTACGCCGGACAGATGGGCGTCAAGGAAGTCCATGGCGGTTCGCCTTACGGCGCGACCACCATCACCGACGGCGACGGCAGCCGCCAGCCGAGCCAGAACGAACTCGACGGCGCGCGCTATCAGGGCCGCACCATCGCGGAAACCGCGAAGAAGCTCCACGGCTGATCGACATTCGGCGGCGCCGGCGACAGCGCCGCCGCTTTCGTTCGCGCGCGAATAATTGCGAGACGACTATGATCGACGCGATACCCTCGCGCGAAGATCGCGAGTGTACTTGCGGCCAATGGGGTCGTGTAAATGCCACGAGGGGCATCTAAGGTCTCGCCGCCGGAAGAGTCATTTTTCAAGCGAGGGAGGCATTCCATGCCGACCATTAAAGTCAAAGACGGCACTGAAATCTTTTACAAGGACTGGGGCTCGGGACAGCCGATCATTTTCAGCCATGGCTGGCCTCTCTCGGCGGGCGACTGGGACCCGCAGATGCTGTTCTTCCTGGGCAAGGGCTTCCGCGTCATTGCCCACGACAGGCGCGGGCACGGCCGCTCGACCCAGACCGGCGACGGTCACGATATGGATCACTACGCCGACGATCTCGCCGCGGTTGTCACCCACCTCGATCTGAAAGATGCGATCCATGTCGGCCATTCGACCGGCGGCGGCGAGGTTGCGCATTATCTCGCACGTCACGGTACAGGCCGCGCCTCGAAGGCAGCTCTTCTCTGTGCGGTGCCGCCGCTGATGGTGAAGACAGAAGCAAACCCGCTCGGTCTGCCCAAGTCCGTGTTCGACGATTTGCAGGCACAGCTCGCAGCGAACCGTGCGAAATTCTATCGCGATTTGCCGGAAGGACCGTTCTACGGCTTCAATCGTCCCGGCGCGAAAGCCATCGAAGGCGTGATCGGAAACTGGTGGCGTCAGGGCATGATTGGCGGCGCCAAGGCGCATTACGACGGCATCGTGGCCTTCTCGCAAACAGACTTCACCGAAGACCTGAAGAAGATCGATATTCCCGTGCTGGTGATGCACAGCGAAGACGACCAGATCGTGCCTTACGTTGCATCGGGTCCGCTGAGCGCCAAGCTGCTGAAAAGGGGCACGTTGAAAACCTACAAGGACTATCCGCATGGCATGATCACCACGCACGCGGATGTCATCAACAACGATCTGCTGGCCTTTATCAAGAGCTGACAGAGCGAAAATGTTTTCAATAAGAAGGGCCCGCTCACCGAGCGGGCCTTTTGCGTTTGCATCAAATTTACGACGCATTTTGCAACGCGCTGACGGAACCCACAGCAGACCAGACTGTTGTCGGTCCATCACCCCCGGAGAACATGACGATGGACAAGGATCGGATTACAGGCGCTGCGAAAGACGCCGCGGGAAAAATCGAAGGTGCATCCGGCCGCGCAACCGGCGACGCATCAACCGAGGCGTCGGGACGCGCGCGGGAGGCCGCAGGAACCGTGCAGAATTTGTACGGCCAGGCGAAAGATGCCGCGCGCGACATTGGCGATACAGCGAGTGGTTACGCCAAGGAAGCACTCGATACAGGCAGCGATATTTACCGCGACGGCAACAAGGCGGTGGCCTCCGCCGTTCGCGAACAGCCGCTCGGTGCCCTGCTGATCGCAGGCGCGGTCGGTTTCGCGCTGGCCTTGATCCTGAACCGGCAGCCGCGCCGGCGGCCGCTGCGCGGCTACTACTGATCCCGAATACGGACTGATCGAAAGGGCGTGCGTCTCAACGCGCGCCTTTCGTGCGTGCGCAGATTGAGAATGTTTTGCATTGCACTGTGAGCCGTCCGACGCTCGCTCCAACGAATGGACCGGCGTGTCCGCATTGTGACTCAATCGCATTCAGGATATACGCAATCCCATAATTTTCTGAATTTCATCGGGGACGGGGGTCTTGCAAATGTTCAGGTTGACTGGATTGACCGCGGCAGTCGTTGCGTTCGGAGTTATCGTCGGTACGCCCGTCGCAGAGGCGGGCACGTGGGAAGACGGCATGAAAGCCTTCGCCCGCAAGGAATACGCCGCTGCGGCGAAGCTGTTTCGTCCACTTGCGGAAAAAGGAAATGCGGTCGCGCAGTATCGCATCGCCCTGATGCACAAGATGGGCCTTGGTGTTTCCAAGGACCGCAAGCAAGCCCAGAAGTGGGGCCGGCTCGCGGCGAAGCAGGGCAATGCGGACGCGCAGGTGTTGCTCGGAAGCCTGTACTACAAGGGCGAGGGCAAGGAATCCGACGACATCGAGAAAGCGTACATGTGGTATGACGTCGCCGCGATGCAGGGGAACGACGAGGCCAAGAAAGAGCTCGCGGCCGTGTCCAGCCAGCTCAGTTCCCAGCAAATCGCGGAAGCACGTGCGAGGGCGCAGAAGTGCGCGTCGTCCGGCTACCAGCAATGCGATTGAGCTGAACGCTCAGCCGACTATCCGATTCTGCGAATTCAAGCCCGGCCTCGCGCCGGGCTTTTATTTGCCGAGATTCCGGCGCACGGCGGCGACAGAGGGCCCGACCTCCTCGATCGCGGCAGCGAGATCCTGCGGCGACACGCTGAGACGGTAAGCCCAGTAGCCGGTGGAGGCGTCATCCGTCGTGTCGATCACAGGTGCGGGACGCGCACCGAGATTCGACGACAGCACGGACGCGACTGTCACAAGGCGGAGCATGCTTTAAAAATATCACGGAACCGCCTTCCCCGCACGCGGCCGCGCGTCTCAGCGTTAATGAACCTGAAATTTCCTTGAGCCTGCATCAGCTTCGGTTGCTATAATCGGCCTGCAAACGCATCGCCCGAGGCACGACATTGGCCCAACCGTTCATCGTCTCCATTCCCCACAAGTTGGGAAAGGAGGAAGCCACCCGCCGCCTGAAGGCCGGGCTCGGCAACGTGCGCTCGGAATACGGAAAGATTCTTCAGATCAACGAAGAAATCTGGAGCGGCGATCGCCTCGCATTCCAGTTGACCGCGTTGAAACAGCAGGTCAGCGGAACAATCGAGGTGGCGGAAGATCACGTCAAGCTTGAGGTGATGCTGCCCTGGCTGCTCGCAGGGCTGGCACACGGCATCCAGGCGACAATCCGCTCCCGCGCAACGCGGATGCTGGAGAAAAAAACAACGGACGTGTGATCTTCACAAACACAGGCCCGGCATCGCCGGGCCTCATTCAATTTGGAATCATCAGCAGAGAAACCTGTCAGCCGCTATTGGCTTTCAGCTTCAGCCAGGTGGTGCGGACGTTTTCCTTGACCTGTCCCCACTCGCTGGCGGCGACGTCCCAGTTCACGATCTGGCGCGACGTGCCAGCCGATGCGCCGCTGGCCACCGTCGATGTCGCCATCGAATCGTGAATGTAGACCACACCAATGGTCAGCAGGCAGCCCAGTACCATTCCCAGAAAAGTTCGCATGTGATCGTCCTCCGGCACATGCAACGCGGAGAGGCCCTGAGAGTTCCAGACACGAAAACGCCCGCCGATCAAATGACCGGCGGGCGCGATTGCCTGCAACGAAGATCACCAGCAGAACGAACAGAACCGGTCGCCCTGCGGGTTGATGAAGCGATAGACCAGCGAGACGCGATACGCCTCGTTCACGATCTGATGTACGTTGGATGCAGCGGCAAAACCGTTGGTCGTAACATTACCAATCGTTCCGCCAAAACCTGCTCCGCCAATGGGGAGATGGCTCCACGTATAAGTGTCGCGCAGATATTCGCCGCGGACGGAAAGATCATCCGTCGCCTTGTATTCGAACCCGCCGCCGATGGTGGTGCCGATCAGATTCTCGGGGGCAAAGGTCCGTGTGACCGTTGCCGCGCCGGCGAGCGGCGCGCTCGGCGGCGAAATCACCAAGCCGCCGGAGCTCGATCCGATGCTGCCCGAAACCGTGCCGTAGGATTTTCCGTAACTGAAGAACCCTGAGAGTTGAGGCGTGATGACGAAGCCGGCCATCAGACGAAGATGATTCTTGCTCTCGACGGAAAGATTTCCCGCCATCGCCAGACCGACGCAGGAGGTCGCTGTCGTAAATACATAGCAGGTCATATTGGCTCCCGACGCGCCTCCGAACTGTCCGGGACTTTTGCCGTTCACGAGGCTAGACAGGGAGTTGAATTCGAAATCGCCTTCGACACCGAGCCAGAACCTGTTCCATTGCGCGCGATAGCCGAGCAGAAGGTGATCGCCGGTCCGATCCATCTTGCGGGCAAAACCCTCGTTTCTGGAAACGTCCAGACCGGGCGTCGTGATGTCATCGATGGTCAGGGTCATGCCGCCTTCTTGCTTGACCGTGTAGTTGTTCTGAGTGAGGCCGCCGCCGACATAGAAGCCCGCCCACGTATTGGCGTAAAGCGCGGGATCGGTCGTGAATGACCTCCAGTTGAGAGCAGCGGCTGCGGATGGCGACTCATTGGGATCGAAGCGATAGATCAGCGACGCGCGAATGGTTTCATTGGTCACTTTCACTTTCTCGCTCGGCGACGTCATCGTCACGATGTTGCCGTTGACGTTGGCTTGAACAACCGCGCCGCTCGTTGTCAGGTCGTTGTAGGTATCTTTCAGATATTCGAGCCTTGCTATGAGGTTCTCGCTGGCTTTCACCTGAATGCCGCCGCCGATGGACGTACCGACCAGATTCTTGTTCGGAGCCAGGGAATTTCCCGACACAAGCGCAGGCGCGCTTGGGCTGGCCGCCAGGGCGAACCCGACATGAGAGCCGACGGTATCGCTTCGGCCAAATGCCGCGCCGCCGCTGACAAACGCCATGAAGCTGGGAGTGATGGCAAGGCCGGCTACCCCGCGCACATGCCCCCTCGTCTCGACCGATCCGAAAGCAGTCGGGCTTCCGCAGATATAATTGCCGGTCGTTCCGACGCCGCAATAGCCGGGTTCGGCCCCGAACGGAATTGATGTCGGGACGCGGTCGCCGAATGAATAGTCGCCCTCGGCGCCGAGCAGAAACCGCTCGTACTGCCAGAGATATCCCCCAAGGATGTGGCCGCGGTTGAGGTAATTCGTGGTTGCCAGCGAGACCGGTTCGTTCGACGGCTGGCCCGGCCCGCCGGGTACAAGCGTTTGATAGGCCGTTCCCTGATCGAGCGATTTCTTCTCGCGGCCCCACCCCGCACCGAAATAGAAGCCGCCCCACGACAGAGGGTTCGGAGCGACGGAAACGCTGGGCGGCGGAGCCAGGCGCTTAACAAAATTGTCGACTGTTTGAGCGGATGCGGGCAGCGCCGAAAAGGCAAGCACCGCAATCGCCGAAAATACGGCTGTTTTGGTCATGAAATCCCCCAGTTCCCCGCGAAACCCTAGGGGGGTTGATGGGAACTAACAATTGGGGACGTCCGGGACGGCGGATTCAGATATCCGCTGTCTCCCGAATATCACGTTGCTGCGTGGTTTGAGAAACGATGGTGGGCGCGACAGGGATCGAACCTGTGACCCCCTCGATGTCAACGAGGTGCTCTCCCGCTGAGCTACGCGCCCTTAAAGACCACTGGTGCCGGGATGCGTCCCTATATCGGCTTGGATCGCCTCAGGCAAGGACGGGAAACCGTGTTTTCGGGGCAAATCGTCCCCTATCCGCAGCCTCCTCAGGCCGCCAGCATCTTGTTCACTTCGCTGACCAGTTCGCGAAGATGGACCGGCTTGGACAGCACCTTGGCGTTTTTCGGCGCCTCGGAGTCCGAATTCAACGCGACAGCGGCAAAACCGGTGATGAACATGATCTTGATATCGGGATCCAGTTCCGACGCGCGGCGCGCCAGTTCAATGCCGTCCATCTCCGGCATCACGATGTCGGTTAGAAGCATTTCAAAAGGCTCTTCGCGCAGCCTCTGATAGGCTGACAGCCCGTTATCGTAGGACGAGACCTGAAACCCTGCATTCTCCAGTGCCTTGACCAGAAAGCGGCGCATGTCGTTGTCGTCTTCGGCAAGGAGAATTTTGTGCTGCATGGCTTGGTGTCCCGTAGCGATCCTTCAGAACCGGATCACTGGTCGTCGAATCCCGTGAATGGAGAATATCCCCTGCCTTCTATTTGCCCGATGGGTAGTAAATTTCGGGTGAAGGCGAACTTCCTCTTGGCAGATCAGTTAGCTTTGCGGACAATGGTGTCGAACAAAACACCTGCTTTTCCGGCGAAAATGTGTTGCCCGGGCAGGCATTTCAGCAGCGGCGAGCATAACGCCGCGGATGAAAATGGCGAGGAAAAGAGGTGGCAATGACCCAGTTCGAGGACGAGTTGTCGCCTCCATTCGAGATCATCGAGCCGCCGGTCTGGCGCGCGCCGATCATCTTCAACTCCCCGCATTCAGGATCGGTCTATCCGCGCGAATTTCTGGCCGCGTCCCGCATCGATCAGGCGGCGCTGCGGCGTTCGGAAGATTCGTTCATGGACGAGATCATCGCGGATCTCACCGGCCGCGGATTTCCGATGGTGCGGGTGAATTTTCCGCGCTCCTATGTGGACGTCAATCGCGAGCCCTATGAACTCGATCCGCGCATGTTCGCGGGACGGCTGCCGAGCTTCGCGAATACACGCTCGATGCGGGTTGCAGGCGGCCTCGGGACGATTCCCCGCGTCGTCGGCGACGGCCAGGAAATCTATTTCGAACGCCTCGATGTCGAGGATGCGCTGAACCGGATCGAGGCGCTCTACAAGCCTTATCACCGCGCATTGCGCCGCCTGATCAACAAGGCGCATCAGGCGTTCGGCACGGTCGTTCTGGTCGATTGCCATTCGATGCCGTCGATCGGCGTCACACGCGATGAGCCCAAGCGCCCCGACGTGGTGATCGGCGACCGCTACGGCACGAGCTGCGCAGGCCTGCTGCCCGACGTCGTCGAGGAAACGCTGACCGGACTGGGATATTCGGTGGGCCGCAACAAGCCCTATGCGGGCGGCTTCATCACCGAGCACTACGGCAACCCGGCCAGCGGGCTGCATACGATTCAACTCGAACTCAATCGCGCGATCTACATGGATGAGCGGCGGCGCGAGCGTGGCCCGCAATTCCGCAAGGTCGCCGACGATTTCATGGTGCTGGCGGAGGCGCTGGCCGCGCTTCCGCTCGACAGTCTCGGACCGTTCCAGGCGGCGGCGGAATAAATTTCTGCATGCGAATCTCTTCGCGTGAGAAGCATCCGTGTTGCCCCACCACCCGCCAAGAAAAAAGGGCCACTCGCGAAAGCAAGTGGCCCAAGTCTAGGGAGGAAACGCCCAAGGAGGGCAGCAATAACGCGAGGCGTTATCGCACCGCAACAATATGCAACCGCAGCGCACTCAGAGCAAGTATTTTTAAAGCTTTAGTCATGCCCTCAGCGCATAACAGACTTGCGGCCATCTGCTTGGTGGAAAACATAATTCATTTGAAAAAACAATGCCTTATAGACAAATATGACAGCCGGATGATGTCAAAAAAGCACAAAGCTGCGCCCAAGAACTGAATATAAAATTCCATTCATCGGTGATCAGGCTTTCATTTGCACCTTCGCTTTAGAATCTCAAAGTAAGGAATGAACACTTCGGTTAGTGACGCGCTGTCAGAACTTCAGACGATTGCTCCCCTGCCCGGACTCTTATAGGGCCGTAACAGGTTCGCACTTACACTCCATCACATCGTGGTCGCTCCAAAGGAATCCCCGTGACGGTCATCGACTTCACCGCTTTCATCGGACGACTGGCGACCGCCTCGGGCGACACCATCCTTCCCTTCTTCCGCACCTCGCTCAGCGTCGAGAACAAGAACACCGGACGCGATCTCGATCCGGTCACTGAAGCCGACCGCGCCGCCGAGGCCGTGATGCGCCGGATGATCAAGGATAGCTTTCCGCTGCACGGCATAGTCGGCGAAGAGTTCGGATCCGAGCGCGCCGACGCGGAGTATGTCTGGGTGCTCGATCCGATCGACGGCACCAAGTCTTTCATCGCCGGCCTGCCGATCTGGGGCACACTGATCGCGCTGATGCACAACGGCACGCCGGTGTTCGGCATGATGCATCAACCCTATATCGCCGAACGCTTCAGCGGCGACGGCGGCTCCGCGCGTTACGACGGCCCGTCGGGCAAACGCAAATTGTCGGTGCGGCGCTGCGCGTCGCTCGCAGAGGCGACGCTGTTCACCACCAGTCCGCGATTGATGAAGGCGCCGGACCGCGCGCAGTTCGAGCGTGTCGAAGCGGACGTGCGGCTGTCGCGCTATGGCGGCGATTGCTACGCCTATTGCATGCTCGCCGCGGGACATCTCGACCTCATCATCGAGACCGAACTGAAACCGTACGACGTCGCGGCCCTGATTCCGATCGTCAGCGGCGCGGGCGGCATTATTACCACCTGGGACGGCAAGCCCGCGCAATCCGGCGGCCGTATCGTTGCGGCTGGCGACAAGCGTATCCATGACGCGGCGATGAATATCCTGAACGCCTGACGTCCCAGCCTTCGGCATCAAACCTTCGCGAACATCTTCAGGTGATCTGCAAGCTGCTGCACCGGCCGGGGCAATGACTGGCGGCCGCGCGTGCAGATCGCGAGCCTGCGGCTGGTCCACGGATCGGTCATCCTGATGGTCTTGATCCGTGTTGACCGGTAGCGGCGCGCAGCGGCTTCCAGAATGATGGCCACGCCGACGCCCGCCTCCACCATCTGGCAGATCGCATCGAAACTTCGCAGCCGCGCGCGCACCCGCAGACGGACTCCGAGTTGCGCAGCATGGGTTGCGATGTGGCTTTGCAAGGCGCTGACCTCGGTCAGGCCGACGAAATCGCGGACAGCGACGTCGCGAAAACTGGTCTGGCGGCGCCGCGCGATCTCGTCGCCCGACGGCACGATCAGGACGAGGCGATCGTCGCAGAACGGAAAACGATCGAGCCCCTCGGGCAGCATCGCATCAACCGCCAGACCGATATCGGCCGCGCCCGACGCCAGTGCCGTGGCAATCTCCACGCTCTCGCGCTCCTCGACATCGACGCTGATCGCAGGATATTTCGCGAGAAATGACGCCAGCGCCTTCGGCAGATGCTCGCTCGCGCCGGACGTATTGGCGAGCATGTGGATGCGCGCCTTCAGGCCTCGCGCGTAGGCGCTGAGTTCGCCCTGCATCGCCGCCATCTGATGCAGCACGATCCGGGCATGATCGAGCAGGCTTTCGCCCGCCGCCGTGAGCCTGACGCCGCGCCGCTGCCGCTCCAGCAGCGGCACACCCAGCGCCGCCTCCATGCCCTTGATGCGCGCGCTGGCCGATGCCAGCGCCAGCGCGGATCGCTCGGCGCCGTGGGTGATGCTGCGCGCCTCGGCGACCGCCACGAACAACCGCATATCCACCAGATCGAAATGCATGGCCAAGGCCCTTTACACTGCCTTCGCCAAAGCCGAAGGCTTGCTCCGTATCCTCCAGATTGTGCAGTTTGCCGCCGTCGGTCAATGTACGCGCCATGTCCAGTTCACTCTCCGATCCGATTCTCCTCATAGTGATTGCCGCGGTCTTCCTGCTGGCGGGCTTCGTTAAAGGCACCATCGGCATGGGCCTGCCCACCGTGGCGATGGGCCTTCTCGCCACGCGGATGCCGCCCGCGCATGCCCTCGCCATCGTGATCGTGCCCGCCATCGTCACCAATATCTGGCAGACCTTCGTCGGCCCCTATCTGCGCGACATCGTACGCAGGCTGTGGCCGCTGATGGTCGGCACCGTGCTCGGCATCCTGTCCGGCGGCGGCCTGATGACGGGTCCTTATGCGCGCTACGGCACCATCGTCCTCGGCGTGCTGCTGGTGATCTACGCGATCATCGGGTTGTCCAAGGTCCGCTTCAGCGTGCCGCGCCAGAACGAGAAATGGGTCGGCGGCATTGTCGGCCTGATCACGGGCGTCATCTCGGCGGCGACCGGCGTGCAGGTCATTCCCTCGATGCCCTTCATGCAGGCCATCGGCATGGAGAAGGACGAACTGGTCCAGGCACTCGGTGTGTTCTTCACCACGGCGACCGTGGCGCTGGCGTTCAACCTCACCGGCGCGGGACTGCTGAATGCGACCGTCGCCATTCCCGGTCTTGTCGCGATGGCTACCGCCTTCGCCGGCATGTATCTCGGTCAGCTTCTGCGCTCGCGCATGGATGCGGATACGTTCCGGCGCTGGTTTCTGATCGCGATGCTGTTGCTGGGTATCTATCTTGCGGGTGAGATGCTGGTGCGCATTCACGGCTGAGCCGGATCATGCTAGGCGTAGCCTATGATCCGGATCACACGCGACATCACGATTGACGAGAAGGACCTCGACATTGCGTTCGTTCGCGCCTCAGGTCCAGGCGGACAGAATGTCAACAAGCTCTCGACCGCGGCGCAATTGCGCCTCGACGTCGGCCGCGTAACGCTTGCGCCGGATGTGTTGACGCGGCTGACCGCGCTCGCGGGCCAGCGCATGACCAAGGACGGCGTGATCGTCATTCACGCGCAACGCTTCCGCACTCAGGAGCGCAACCGCGCCGACGCCATCGACCGGCTGCTGGAACTGTTACGCGAGGCCGCCGTTCGCCCGAAACCGCGCCGCGCCACGAGGCCGACCCTCGGCTCCAAGATGCGCCGTCTCGACGGCAAGAAGCGCCGCAGCGACGTCAAGGCAAAGCGCAATACACGCAGCTTCGACGACTAGGCACACCTGCCACACGAAGAACTCCGGCCGCCGACGCGACCGGAGTTTTGTCTTGAGGGAAAGCGGAATAGCTTACCGCCTGAGGCCGCCCGCAGCGCCGCCGGCTGCACCAGCCGCCCCGTTGACGGCTCCGCCCGCGCCCGACCCGACAGTGCCTCTCGCGCCGGTCTGTGCGCCGGCTCCGACATTCGCGCCCGAGCCTCCGACTTGTGAATCAACGCCGGCGCCGGTATTGGCGCCACCGGAGACTCCGGCGGGGCCGCTGACACCGCCCTGCGCGCCGCCGCGAACCCGCGTGTCAGATGAAACGCCCTGTGCCAGTACAGCGCCAGTCAGCATTGCCGAGGTTGCGAGTGCAATCGCTGCAGTTTTTACGACCTTCATCCACTTCTCCTTACAATGGCGACGTTCCATCCGGTTTCGGTTTGCGCGCCGCCCGCATCTGCCGGATGAGTTCGCCGAGATATTCTCACGAACGACGCACACGCATGCAAACTGCGTCGTGTGACCATTGTTCAGAGATTTCGAGGTCATTTCGAGGATACTCCGCCACATGCTGACCGCATGTGCGGCCATTCAATGAGTCCTGTGCGAAGCGGTGAAAGACGGACAAATGGGCCCGGATGAGGTTCCCTTTGATCCATTGAACCCGGTAAAATGCGCCGCGCCGTATCGAGTCGCCCTGGAACCCCAATGCCTGTCCGCCAGCTCCCCATTCAGATCGTCAACCGCATCGCCGCCGGCGAGGTGGTTGAACGGCCCGCCAGCGCGGTGAAGGAACTGGTGGAGAACGCCATCGATGCCGGTGCTTCGCGCATCGATATTTTCACCGAGGGCGGCGGGCGTCGGCGCATCGCCATCACCGACGACGGCGCGGGCATGACGCGTGACGATCTCGCGCTGTCGGTGGACCGTCACGCCACATCGAAACTCGACGATGAAGACCTGCTGCGCATCCGCACGCTGGGTTTTCGCGGCGAAGCGCTGCCATCGATCGGTGCGGTATCAAAGCTCGGCATTGCCACGCGGCACGCCGGCGAACCTCACGCCTGGACACTGAATGTCGATGCCGGAGCGAAGTCCGATATTGTGCCAGCGGCATTGACCGCCGGAACGCGCGTCGAGGTCAGCGATCTATTCTACGCGACGCCGGCGCGACTGAAATTTCTCAAAACCGACCGCACCGAGGCGGAAGCTGTCCGCGAAGTGGTGCGGCGGCTCGCGATGGCGCGGCCGGATATTGCGTTCTCACTGTCCGGCGAAGAGCGCGCGCCCGTCACCTGGGCTGCGGCGTTGCCCGGTGCAGCGGGGAGACTGACAAGGCTCGGCGATATTCTGGGCGCGGACTTTCGCGCCAGCGCCATTGAGGTGCGCGCCGAACGTGACGGTGTCAGTGTCGAAGGCTTTGCGGCGGCGCCGTCGCTCACGCGCGCCAACGCGCTCGGCCAATATCTGTTCGTCAACGGACGGCCGGTGCGCGACAAGCTGATCCTCGGGGCAGTGCGCGCGGCCTATGCGGATTATCTGCCGCGCGACCGGCATCCCGTGGTGGCGCTGTTCGTAACCCTCGACACTCAGGAAGTCGACGCCAACGTGCATCCGGCCAAGACCGAGGTGCGTTTCCGCAATGCCGGTCTTGTTCGTTCGCTCATCGTTCACGCGCTGAAAGATGGTCTCGCACGCGAAGGCAAGCGCACCGCCGCGAATTCCGACGGCGCCGCGATCATGGCGTTCCGTCCCGGCAGCATTCCACGTAGCAGCGGCTGGGACTGGCGGCGCTCGCCGAATTTTCCGGCGGCGCCCGCTGCGCCGGCTTATGCGAATGCGTTTTCGTCCAATATGTTTGCCGAAGCCGCGCAGGCCGCATTCGACACCGGCGCGCCGACCGCCGACGTGCGCTATGAGCAACCACCCGCAAACGAACTGATTGATCGCCCGCTCGGCGCAGCCCGCACGCAGATTCATGAAACCTATATCGTCTCGCAAACCCGCGATGGACTGGTGGTGGTGGACCAGCACGCCGCCCATGAGCGCATTGTCTATGAGCGGCTGAAAGCCTCGCTCGAACGAAACGGCGTGCAGCGGCAGATCCTGCTGATCCCCGAAATCGTCGAGATGGACGAGGCCACCGTCGAGAGACTTGTCGCGCGCGCGGACGAGCTGGAGAAATTCGGGCTCAGCATCGAGTCGTTCGGTCCCGGCGCGATCGCCGTCCGCGAGACACCGTCGCTGCTCGGCAAGACCGACGCGGCGTCATTGCTGCGCGATCTCGCCGAGCACATGGCCGAATGGGACGAGGCCCTGCCGCTTGAACGGCGGCTGATGCACGTTGCGGCGACTATGGCCTGTCACGGCTCAGTGCGCGCCGGGCGCATCCTCAAGCCCGAGGAAATGAACGCGCTGCTCCGCGAGATGGAAGTGACGCCGAATTCCGGCCAGTGCAATCACGGCCGGCCGACCTATGTCGAACTCAAACTCGCAGACATCGAGAAGCTATTCGGGCGGCGCTGAAGCTAGCTCGCGGAAGCGCGCAAAAACACGAACTCCGTGTCGTCATAGGCGCGGCGCTCAAGCTCCTCGAAGCCATCGGGCGCTTTGAACTCCGCCGCCTTCGATTCCTCGACCACGACCAGCGCCTCCGGCGTCAGCCATTTGCCGTCGCGCAGGGACGCCAGCGCCTTGTCGGCAAGTCCGCGTCCATAGGGCGGATCGAGAAACGCCAGCGAGAACGGCTCGACCGGATAGGCGGGGCCGAGATTGGTGGCGTCGCGGCGATAGACTTTCGTGACGCCGCCCAGACCCAGCGCCTCGACATTGTTGCGCAACAGCGCCCGCGCTTCCGCGCCATTGTCCACGAACAGCGTGAACCCCGCACCGCGCGACACCGCCTCGATTCCGAGCGCGCCGGTGCCCGCGAACAGGTCGAGCACCCGCGCGCCGTCGATCGGGTTTTCGTAGGCGTGCATCAGGATATTGAACAGCGACTCGCGCAAGCGATCCTGCGTCGGACGAATGTCATTCGACGCGGGCGAGGCGATGTTGCGGCCTCTCAGACGACCACCGACGACGCGCATGCTTCTGCTCAGTCTTCCGTGGCGCCGTCTTTGGGCTTCAGATCGCGCTTGCCCTTATAGCCACGCTGCGGACGGCGCGGCGGGCCATAGCCGCTGGCTTCTTCCTCGTTGCGCGCGCGCGCCTCGTCGCTGCCTGCACGTGTCACCAGGATGCGGCGGCCCTTGCGGTCCGCGATCAGCCCGCTCTTCTTTCCCGCAGGCTTGATACGGCCCTTGATGCGGGGCGCAGCGTCGTCCTCCGCGATCTCCTTCACCGGCTTGTCGAACTGCGCGCCGGACATCGCAACGATCTTCTCGCCGAGCTGCTCGCGCAGCACCCGCGACTTGATCTCCTCGACCTGGCCTTCCTCGATTTCGCCGAGCTGGAACGGACCATAGGAAATGCGGATCAGCCGGTTCACCTCGAGACCGAGATGCGCCATGACGTTGCGGACTTCGCGGTTCTTGCCTTCGCGGATCGCAAACACGATCCAGACGTTGGCCGCCTTGTCGCGCTCCAGCGTCGCATCGATCGAACCGTATTTGACGCCGTCGACCTCGACGCCCTTCTTTAACTCGTCGAGCTGGGCCTGTGTGACCTCGCCGTGGGCGCGGACGCGATAGCGCCGCAGCCAGCCGGTGTCCGGCAGCTCCAGCGCGCGGGCGAGCCCGCCGTCGTTGGTCAGCAGCAGCAGGCCTTCGGTGTTGAAGTCGAGCCGGCCGATGCTGATGAGGCGTGGCAATCCCTCGGGCAGATTGTCGAACACCGTCGGACGGCCCTCGGGATCGTCATGGGTCGTCATCAGGCCGCGCGGCTTGTGATAGAGAAACAGCCGCGTGCGCTCCCGCTCCGGCAACGGCTTGCCATCGATGGTGACGACGTCGTTATCGGTGATATCGAGCGCCGGTGAATTGATGACGCGGCCGTTCACCGCAACGCGGCCCTGCACAATCCAGTCCTCGGCATCGCGGCGGGAACAAAGGCCCGCGCGCGCGACGATCTTGGCGATGCGTTCGCCGGTCTTCTTCTTTTCAGGCGCCGCGCGCGGCGCACGCTTGTCGAAATCGGGCTTGCGCTCGCGGTATTCACCGCGGCCGCCGAATGCCGGCCGCTTGGCGAAGACCTTGCTGTCGTCCTCGTTGTCGCGGCGCGGACGGTCGCGGGTTTCGCTGCGCGGGTGTTCCTGCCAGTCGCTGCGGCCACGCGGCGCGCGGTCGTCACGCGGCTTGTCAAAACGGGGACGCGAAAAACGCGGGCGCTCGCTCTGGTCGCGGTCGCCACGGTCGAAACGGGGTTTGTCGAAACCGCCGCCTTCGCGGCGCGGCGGACGGCTGTCACCGTCGCGTGACGGTCCGCGCTTTTGCCAGGGCTTGTCGTTGCCGCGATCCTCGCCGCGGTTGAAATCCCTGCGCGGGCCGCGATCCGGCGCGCCACGTGCGGGCCGGTCGTCGCGATTGAAACGCGGGCGCTCGTCGCGCTGCGGCCGGTCGTCCCGGTTGAAGCGGGCGGGACGCGCATCGCCGCCCTCGCCGCGCGGCGTGTAAGGCCGCTTCTCGCCGAACTTCTTGTCCTGGAAGCGTCCGGCACCGGCAGAGCGCGGCGCACGGTCATCGCGGTCACGCGGTTTGAAGGAACGGCCCTCACCGCGATCCTCACGCGGCTTGAATGAACGCCCTTCAGGACGATCGCCACGTGGTTTGAACGGACGGCCCTCACCACGGTCCTCACGCGGCTTGAACGGACGGCCTTCGCCGCGATCCTCCCGCGGTTTGAATGAACGGCCTTCGCCACGATCCTCGCGTGGCTTGAACGAACGCGCTTCGCCGCGATCCTCGCGTGGCTTGAATGAACGCGCTTCGCCGCGATCCCGCGAGCCGAATTCCTTGCGCGGGCCGCGATCCGGTCCGTCTTTGCGGAAATCATCGCGCTTGCCGGCATAGGGCTTCGACGCATAAGGCCGCTTGTCGCCAAACTTCCGGTCACCGAATTTCTTGTCGCCACGCGGGCCTGACGATCGCGCCGGTCGCTCGTCGCGCGAGCTTCCTCCGCTGCGCGAGCCTCCGCCGGGGCGGCCTCTGCCGCCGGCCTTGTAGCCTCCACCCGCTCCGCCTTCACGGCGCGGCGGACGGCCGTTGTTTTTATCGTTGTCGCGGGGCATGAATGATCTCTCAGGACGTTGGGCAGAATATCGGGACTGTCGCACAACGTGAAACTGGCTGGCGGTATGCGCCCTTTTAAATCAGGGCGCATTTTCGCGCAAAACCGGTTCTCGCGTTTGCTGAAGACGTCGTACTAACAGAGTTTATTGCCGGAAACGAGGCATGACGGCACGATCTTTCATGGATTTGGCGCTGAAACAGGCCGAAATCGCCGAAACGGCGGGGGAAGTGCCGATCGGCTGCGTTATCGTGCGGGACGGCACGGTGATCGCGCAGGCCGGCAACCGCACCCTCGCCGACCGCGATCCGACCGCGCATGCCGAAATCCTGGCGATCCGCGAGGCCGCCCGCGTCACCGGCAGCGAGCGTCTGACCGATTGCGACCTCTACGTCACGCTGGAACCCTGCACCATGTGCGCTGCGGCGATTTCCTTCGCGCGCATCCGGCGGCTTTACTATGGCGCGGCCGATCCGAAGGGCGGCGCGGTGGACTCGGGCGTGCGATTCTTCGCCGCGCCGACCTGTCATCATGCACCGGAGATTTATCCGTCAGTCGGCGAAAGCGAAGCCGCCGCGCTGCTGACGAATTTCTTCAAGGCGCGGCGCTAACTTTTTCTTCGTCATGCCCGCGCTTGTCGCGGGCATCTAGGTCTTCACCCATCCGAGCAACCAGACGTGGATGGCCGGGACGATGCCCGGCCATGACGGCTGGATACTCCGAGGGAGGCGGCGTATCGCTATAGATTGATCTTCATGCCCTCGTGCGAGGCCTCCAGACCAAGCCGCACATAGAAGCGCTGCGCGTCGACACGCCGCTTGTCGGTCGTGAGCTGCAATTGCTTGCAGCCGCGGGCACGCGACTTGGCGATCATGGCTTCCATCATCTGTTCGCCGATGCCGAGGCCACGCAGCGAACGATCGACCCGCACACCTTCGACCTTCGCGATCCAACTGCCGTGATAGGACATGCCGGGAATGAAGGTCAGTTGCAGGCACCCCATCGCCATTCCCTCGTGATCCCAGACATAAAGCGTATTGTTGGGGTCCGCCGCGATGGCGTCGAAGGCGGCACAATACGCCACCATATTGCTGGAGAAATCCTCGCGCCCGCGCGCGACCTCATCATCCGCGAGCATTTCAACGATCCGCCGGATGTCTTCTCGCCGCGCCTCACGTAGTGCCATCAATCCTGCCCCTAAAAGAATTTAAGTAATGCTTCAGCCGTTGCCTGCGGATTTTCCTCAGGCAGAAAATGTCCTGCGTCGATAGCGTGTCCACTGACATTCGTCGCCCACCTGCGCCAGGTGTCGAGCGGGCTCGAGGCCGAGGACGCAATGCCCGCGCCGCCCCACAGTGCCAGCAGCGGCACCGTGATCTTGTTGCCAGCCTCAACGTCAGCCTTATCCTGCTCGAAATCGGCATAGGCCCCGGCGCGATAATCCTCGCACGCCGCATGAATGCGCAGCGGATCGCGAAGCGCCGTCAGGTAATGTTCGACCGCACGCGGATCGAACGGATTGGGCGCGTCCTTCTTGGCCCAGCTCTTGAAGGTGCGGCCGAAATAGTCGTCGGGATTCGACGCGATCAGATTCTCCGGCAGAGGATGCGGCTGCGCCAGAAACGCCCAGTGATAAATCCGGAGCGCGAAACCGCGATCCATCTTCGCCCAGTAATCGTAGGTCGGCAGAATATCGAGCGTCGCGAAGCGCGACAGCCGCCCGGGATGATCGAGCGCCAGCCGGTAGGCGACGCGGCCGCCGCGGTCGTGGCCCGCGAGGCCGAAATGCACATGGCCGAGCTTTTCCATCACCTCGACCATCACCTGCGCCATCGCGCGCTTGGTAAACGGCGTGTGGCTCTCATCGGTCTTGGGCACATCGGACCATCCGTATCCCGGCAAATCCGGAATCACGAGCGTGAACCTCGAAGCCAGCATCGGCGCGACGCGATGCCACATCACGTGGGTCTGCGGATAACCGTGCAGCAACAGCAGCGGCGGCCCGTTGCCGCCGACGCGGGCGAAAATGCGCCCGCCGCGAGTGCTGATCCATTCGGATTTGAAGCCAGGAAAAAGATCGGCGAGATCGGACATGGGATTTCTGAACCCTTGTTGTTATCCCCGCTAACGCAGAGACCCATACTCACTGAATTCGATGATCGAAAGTCAACCTTGCAACAACACCGCCCCGCGACGAAAATTTCAGCTCAATAACAACATTCCGTGGTTATAGGTCCTATGTGTGCACGGAAACGGCACCCGGTCAGGACTTCTGCTCCCGCGCCACCGCCTGCCAGCCGATATCGCGGCGGCAAAAGCCTTCGGGCCATTTGATGCGGTCGATGGCCTCATAGGCCCGCCGCTGCGCCTCGCTGACGGTCTTGGCTGTTGCCGTGACGTTCAGCACCCGTCCGCCGTTGGCGAGAATTTTGTTTCCGTCGGCCCGGGTGCCGGCGTGGAAAATCTCGACGCCTTCAATCTTCGCGGCGTCATCGAGTCCCTCGATGGTCGTGCCCTTGGCGTAATCGCCGGGATAGCCTTTCGCCGCCATCACCACGGTGAGCGCAGGCTCCGGATACCAGCGCAGGTCGAAATGCTTCAATTCACCGTCGACCGAGGCCAGCAGCGCCGGCACGAGGTCCGACATCAGGCGAATCATCAGCACCTGCGTCTCGGGGTCGCCGAACCGCGCGTTGTATTCGATCAGCTTCGGGCCATCTTTTGTGATCATCAGGCCTGCGAACAGCACGCCCTTGTAAGGCATGCCCATCGCCTTCATGGCGCGCAGCGTCGGCAGGATGATCTCGGCCATCGTCCGCTCGCGCACCGCGTCGGTGAACACAGGCGCCGGCGAATAGGCGCCCATGCCGCCGGTGTTCGGCCCCTTGTCGCCGTCGAAGGCGCGCTTGTGATCCTGCGCAGCGGCCAGCGGCAACGCGTTGTCGCCGTCGCACAGCACGAAGAACGAGGCTTCCTCGCCCTCCATGAATTCTTCGACAACAGCTTCCGCACCAGCCGAGGTGAACAGCGCATCGACGGCGGCCTCGGCTTCGGCCAGCGTCATCGCCACCACGACGCCCTTGCCAGCCGCAAGGCCGTCGGCCTTCACGACAATCGGCGCGCCCTGCTTGCGGATATAGGCTTTCGCCGCATCCGCATCGCGAAACCGTTCATAGGCCGCGGTCGGAACGTTGTTCGCCTTGCAGATGTCCTTGGTGAAGCCCTTGGAGCTTTCGAGCTGCGAGGCCGCCTTGCTGGGGCCGAACGCCTTGATACCGGCGGCGGCAAGATCGTCGACAATACCGGCCGCCAGCGGCGCTTCAGGGCCGACCACAACCAGATCGATTTTATTCATCCCGCAGAAGTCGATCACCGCGGCGTGGTCCGCGACATCGAGCGCGACGCATTCGGCCTCGCGGGCGATGCCGGCATTGCCCGGTGCGCACCAAAGTTTGGTCAGCAGTGGCGAGGCCGCCATTTTCCACGCCAGCGCGTGTTCGCGCCCGCCGGAACCGATCAAAAGGATATTCATGGATAAGGGTCGAACCGGCGTTTATGGGATGATAGAAGGGTTTAACATGATGCTTCGTCATCGCAACAGATTCGAATCCTGATGAAATCGACTGCCGCCGAACCGCTGCCCAATTCACCGGAATTTACCGTCTCCGAGCTGTCTTCGGCCCTGAAGCGGACGGTTGAGGATGCCTATGGCCATGTGCGGGTGCGCGGCGAAATCTCGGGTTTTCGCGGCCCGCACTCCTCCGGCCACTGCTATTTCGCCCTGAAGGACGACAGCGCCAAGATCGAGGCGGTGATCTGGAAGGGTGTCCATGGCCGAATGCGCTTCAAGCCGCAGGAAGGCCTCGAAGTCATCGCCACCGGCAAGCTGACGACGTTTCCGGGCTCGTCGAAGTACCAGATCGTTATCGAGGCGATCGAGCCGGCCGGCGTCGGCGCACTGATGGCGCTGATGGAAGAGCGCAAGAAGAAGCTCGCCGCCGAGGGTCTGTTCGACGAAGCGCGCAAGCAGCTTCTGCCGTGGCTGCCCGAAGTCATTGGTGTGGTGACCTCGCCGACGGGAGCCGTGATCCGCGACATCCTGCACCGGCTGGAAGACCGTTTCCCGCGCCATGTGCTGGTGTGGCCGGTGCGCGTGCAGGGCGAAGGCTCCGCCGAGCAGATCGCTGCCGCGATCCGGGGCTTCAACGCTTTGGAAGAAGGCGGCAGGATTCCGCGGCCGGATTTGCTGATCGTTGCGCGCGGCGGCGGCTCGCTGGAAGACCTGTGGTCGTTCAACGAAGAGATCGTGGTGCGCGCCGCGGCGGAGAGCATGATCCCGCTGATCTCGGCGGTGGGCCACGAGACCGACGTCACCCTGATCGATTTCGCCGCCGACAAGCGCGCGCCGACGCCGACCGCGGCGGCCGAGATGGCGGTGCCGGTGCGCGCCGAGTTGTTCGTCGAGGTCACATCATTGGAACGCCGCGCCATGCTGTGCTGGCAGCGCGGCCAGGAGCATCGCCGCAGCGAACTGCGCGCCGCGGCTCGCGCGTTGCCGAAGGCGACGGAGTTGCTGAATATCCCGCGCCAGCGCCTCGACCGCGCCAGCGCGCAACTGCCGCGCGCACTGCGCGCCAACGCGCATGTCTACGAGCGGCGGCTGTCTGCGATCGGCGGGCGGCTGACCGTGACGGCGCTGCGCGCGCAAATCGAGCGCGGCAAGGAAAAAGTGGCGCGGCTGGCGGCAAGCGCGCGGCGCTGCGCGGATCTGCATATCCAGCAGCGCGAGACGCGGCTGAAATATGTCGCGCAGCTTTTGAATGCACTGTCCTACAAGGGCGTGCTGGATCGCGGCTTCGCTCTGGTGCGCGACGAACACGGCCAGCCGCTGCATGCCGCGGCCAACGTCGGTTCCGGTCAGCATCTCACCATCGAGTTTGCCGACGGACGCATCGGTGCGACGGCGGATGGCGAAGGAACAGCCGCGGCGAAGCCGAAAGCAGCGCCGGCCAAGCCTGCGTCAAAGCGAACCACCGATTTCGGCGTCAAAAAGGTCCAGGGCGACCTTTTTTGAGACCTTCAGAGCGGTTTCGCTTTTGTTTTCCGCATGATCCATCCCGAAAACCGGTTTCCCGCTTGCGGGATCGTGCCTATATTTGAGCAACCTCTCCGGACGACAATCTGCCGGACCCGACAAGGACAGTTATCGTGCTCAATAAATTCGGGCCTTCCGGCCAGGGCGAAGCGCAGGTCGAATATCTCGACGGCGATTTTCGCGTGACCTCTCCCGGCTCCTACGTCCGCTGCGCCATCACCGGCGAACACATTCCGCTGGATGAGCTGAAATACTGGAGCGTTGACCGGCAGGAAGCCTACGCGACGCCGGAAGCCGTGTTGCAGCGGCACTATCCCGCGCAACTGAAGAAGGCCTGAGATTTATCGTGCGCGCGCTTTCGTCAGCCGCCCGGCCACAAAATCCCGCAACGCCGATTCATCGTCGAACTTGAGCGTGACCGCGAAGGTCACGATGCGGTCCACATAAGCTTTGAGACGGGCATCGCTGCGGATGCGCGCCATGTCCTTCTCGGTGGTCACCAAAGCGAGTGACGTCGCTGCCGCATCCGACACCAGCCGCTCGATCTCGTCCGGTGTGAACGGATGATGATCGGCGAAAGATTTCTCCTCGGCCACAGTCACGCCGCTGGCGCGCAACGTCGCAAAGAACCGCGCCGGATCGCCGATCCCCGCAAGCGCCAGCACGCGCTGCCCGCGCAACTTGTCGACGGAGGCTTGATCCGGGACAAGCCGCGCCCGTAACACAGGCGCGCCACGTTTTGCTACCGCCGCTGCTATGTCATTGGCCGCCTCGCCTGCGCCAATCACGATCAGCGCGTCGGTGCGCGCGATCTGCGGTTCAACAGGCGCGCGCAAGGGCCCTGCCGGAAACACACCGCCGTTGCCGATGCCGCGTGCAGCATCGATCACAATCAGTGACGCATCCTTTGCAAGCGACGGATTCTGGAAACCGTCATCCAGCAGCACTACGCTCGCACCTGATGCACGGGCGAGTGCCGCGCCGGCCACACGGTCGCGCGACACAATGACGGGCACACGCGACGCCAGCATCAGAGGCTCATCGCCGACATCGGCGGCGGAATGCGATGCCGGATCGACGCGCAGCGGGCCTTGCTGCGTTCCGCCGTAACCACGGCTGACGACGAATGGCTGCTCGCCCAACTCGCGCAGGAGCTTTACGAGCGCGAGCGTCGTCGGCGTCTTGCCCGCGCCGCCGAGATGATAGTTGCCGACGCAGAGAACCGGAATCCCGGCGGACGCTCCGGCGCGCGACATCCGCTGCGCGGTGATGGCTCCATAAATCGCGCCGAGCGGCGCAAGCAATCGCGATAGCAACGATGGCGGCCGATACCAGAAGGCCGGCTCACGCATCGGAGCTCCCTCTCTCCAGCCGCAACTGAAAGAGATATGGCTCCAGCGCGCCAAGTGTTTTGTCGAGCGCGCCGCCAAGCCGGCTGACAACAATTTCCGCCGCGCCGACCGAGCGCTGCCGCGCAATCGGGTTCACCAGCAGATGCCCGAGCGACTTCACGAAGTCCTCGCCGGTCTCGGCGCGAATGGCTCCGCCAGCCTGATTGAGCGCGTCGTAAATATCGTCGAAGTTGAACACATGCGGTCCGTGCAGGATCGCAGCGCCCAGCTTGATGCCTTCGATCGGATTCTGCCCGCCATGCGCGACCAGCGAACCGCCCATGAAGACTACCGGCGCCAGCCGGTAGAACAATCCAAGTTCGCCCATGGTGTCGGCGACATAGATGTCCGTCTCAGTGCCTGGCAATTCGTCCTGCGAGCGCAAGGCGACCTGCATGCCGCCGTTCGTCAGCATCCGCGCGATGGCCTCGCCGCGATTGGGATGACGCGGCACGATCACGCTCAGCAATTGCGGCATCCGCGCTGCCAGACGCCGGTGCGCATCGAGAATGATTTCGTCCTCACCCGGATGCGTGGAGGCTGCAAGGAACACCAGCCGGCGCTGCATCGCCTCCCGGAGCCGCTCCAGCTTCTTCACGTCCGCCGGCGGCCCCTCGACGTCGAGTTTCAGATTGCCGGATGTGACAACGTTCGGACAGCCCAGCGCCGCGAAGCGCTCGCCGTCGCGGTCGGATTGCGCGAGGCAGAGATCGAAACACTCCAGCAGCGTGGAGATCGTGCCGCGCAGTTTCTGCCAGCGCGGAAACGAGCGCGGCGACATCCGGCCATTGATGATCACCATCGGGATGCGCCGCTCGGCGCTCGACAGGATCAGGTTGGGCCAGATGTCCGACTCGATGAACAGCGCCAGACCGGGCTTCCAGTGATCGAGAAACGCCGACACAAAGCGCGGCGAATCGAACGGAATATATTGATGAATGACGTCGGGCGGAAACCGCCGCGCGACAATGGCCGCCGACGTGACCGTGCCCGAGGTCAGCAGGATGCGGACATTCAGCGCGCGCAGCCGTTCGATCAGCCCGGCCGCCGCAAGCACCTCGCCGACACTCGCGCCGTGAATCCAGATCAGCGGCCCGTGCGGGCGCTCCACGCTGGCTACGCCACGGCGTTCGCCGAGCCGCTCGGGATCTTCCTTGCCCTGCTTCAGCCGCCGCGCGATCAGCGGAGCTGCAAGCGGCGCGGCAAGGGCCGACAGCCGCCGATACGCCGCAAGCGTCGCTGGGAGCGCGCTAGGCATGAAGGCCCTCGTCCCGGCCGACGAGACGGTAAGCGCGGCTCGTGACCTCGTTCAACCGTTCTTCAAGTTGTGCGCGTAGCGTCTGCATCGTCTCGCTGTCCGCATCGGGCGGCACCCACACTATCTCACCTGCGGCGATGACGCCGCGCCCGAATGGCAAATGAATGACGGTCCGGTCCCAGTTGTTGAGGCGCTTGAAGCGGCTGGTGGCGATGGCCACCGGCAGGATCGGCCTGCCGGACTCGCGTGCCAGCATGATGATGCCGAGGCCCGCCTTGCGCGCAACCTTCGGCACGTCCGCGGTCAACGCCATATTGATGTTCTCTTCCAGCGTCCGCAGCATCATCTTGAACGCGCCGACGCCGCCCTTGCGGTGAAATGCCGTTCCATGATCGCCGGAGCCGCGCACAGTCCCGACATTGAGGCGTTCCGCCGCGATCGCATTGATCTCACCGTCACGATGGCGCGAGATCAGAACCCTGGCGGAATACCGCTTGAGTTTCAGGAACGGCATCATGAGATGCTGGCCGTGCCAGAAAGCGATGATGACCGGTATATCCGGCTCGACGTGTCTGTAGACATTCGGCGGATCGAGGCTGAAACGGTTGGTCAGCCACACAAAACGCAAAAGCTCTGCCGCGGTCACACCCACAGCACGCTGCACCCAGCTCGAGCGGCCAAGATTTCGAAGAAGTCGTTTCAAGGGGCGGACTTTGCATCTTGACCGGGATCGAGCAGCCGGTGGAGATGGACGATGAAGTAACGCATGTGGGCGTTATCGACGGTCTGCTGGGCCTTTGCCTTCCATGCCGCGAAGGCCGTGGCATAGTTGGGGAACAGGCCGACGACCTCGACCTTGTCGAGATCCTTGAACGTCACGTGATCGAGGTCGAGAAGTTCGCCGCCGATGACGAGGTGAAGCAACTGCGGTTGCACAGTTTCCGACATGAGTGTTTTCCCAAAAACCAGTGACCGGCTCACGAATTCAAGCAAAAAACGTGCTCACGATCACCACGGAATCGGATTTTCCCGAAAATGTTTGACAATATGCGCGTGCCGCGCATGCCCTGCCGCCACCAGCAACCCGTGACGAACGTCGGTCTGATTGTAAACCAGACGTTCTCCGGCCAGTGAGGTCATTTCCCCGCCCGCTTCGTGCACGATTAAATCGGCCGCGGCAAGGTCCCAATCGCGGCTGTGCCCGGCAGCAAATGCGGCATCAAGCCGCCCGTCCGCCACCCGCACCAGCCGTAGAGCCAGAGATCCGATTCTCGGGTGGAGCGTTTCCCCCTCGCGCATCCCGCCGAGACGCTCAACCAGAGGTTTCGGCCCTGCAATCTTCGGAAAATCGATTGCGATGCCGGACGCGGCTGCGATCCGCGTTCCATTCAGCATGGCGCCCCGCCCGCGCGTTGCGAAAAAGAACTCATTGCTTGCGGGCGCGAAGACCGCACCGAGCAGCGGCGATCCGTCTGCAACCAGCGCTATAGAGACCGACCAGTCGTCCTGCCGTGCGAGATAGGCGCGGGTGCCGTCGATGGGATCGACGATCCATGTCAGCGATTTGCCGAGCCGCGATGGGTCGTCGGCGCTTTCTTCCGAGAGCCATCCGTAATCCGGCGTCGCGGAACGCAACCGCGTCTCAACGAGATCGTTGACCGCGATGTCGGCCTCGGAGACCGGCGACGACTTGCCCTTGATCCAGGTTTTCAGCTCGGTGCGAAACAGATCGAGCGCCAGCGTACCGGCTTCGCGCGTAACGTCGGCAAGCAGTTCAGCGTCACGCGTCAGGACGGTATCGCTGATCATATCGGACTCAGCGACCGGCAATCGTCAGTTCCCCGACACGCACGGTCGGTGCGTTGACGCCGTATTTGAATGCGAGGTCGTTGGCGGGAACCATCGATTTGAAAATCTCGAGCAGGTGGCCCGCGATGGTCACTTCGCTGACCGCATAGGTCAGTTGTCCGTTCTCGATCCAGAATCCCGCCGCGCCCCGGCTGTAATCGCCGGTCACGCCATTGACGCCGGACCCGATCAGGTCGGTGACATAGAAGCCTTCCTTGATATCGGCGATCAACTCAGTGGGCGACAACGGACCGGCCTCAAGGTGAAGATTGTACGGTCCGGGTGACGGCGACGACGAGACGCCGCGATGGGCGTGCCCCGTGGTGGCCAGGCCCAGTTCGCGCGCGGTTGCGGAATCCAGCAGCCACGTCGTCAGTACGCCGTCGTCGATGATGGCCTGCTTCCTGGTCGCAACGCCTTCGGAATCGAATGCCTGCGACCGCATTCCGCGCACGCGTAGCGGATCGTCGATGATGCGAATGCCCTTGTCGAACAACTGCTGACCGAGACGATCTTTGAGAAAACTCGTCTTGCGCGCGATCGATGCGCCGTTCACCGCGCCGACCAGATGACCTACCAGCGAGTTCGACACGCGCGGATCGAACACCACCGGCGCCTTGCAGGTCGCGACCTTGCGCGGATTGAGCCGCGCCACGGTGCGCTCGCCCGCACGTTGCCCGACGCTCGCCGGAGACTCGAGATCGGAGCTGTGTATCGCCGAGGTGAAATCATAATCGCGCTCCATGCCGGTGCCTTCACCCGCAATCGCCACCGCCGATACGCTGTGGCTCGAACGCAGATAGGATCCGTGAAAGCCGGTCGAGGTCACGAGCACCATGCCGCCGATACCTGCGGAGGCGGATGCACCGCCGGACTTCGAGACACCCTTGACCGCGAGTGCCGCGGCTTCCGCTTCCAGCGCACGCCGCTCCAGTTCATCGACGGACGGCACCTGAGGATCGAGCAGATCGAGATTGGGAAACTGTTTCGCCAGCAGCGACGGATCGGCGAGGCCGACATATTCATCGTCGGGCGCAACCCGCGCCATCGCCACCGCACGCTCTGCGAGCTTTGCAACATCGCCGCCGATGTCGCTGGTTGAAACCACCGCCTGCCGCTTTCCAACGAACACGCGCAAGCCGACGTCGTCGCCTTCGGATCGCTCCGATTCCTCGACCTTGCCGTCGCGGATCTCGATGCTTTGCGATACGCCGCGCACCGCGATGGCGTCCGCCGAGTCCGCGCCTGCGCGCTTCGCCGCTTCAACCAGACGCTGCGCCAGATCGCTCAACGCGGTCTGATCGAGCAATCCGGATGTCGTTGATTTCGGTGATGGCGACAATGATGCGTTTGGTGAAGAGTTCACAAACAATTTCCCGAGGCTTGGATACGAATGCAACATATCATGAGATGTGCCTGTTTTACGCGGACTTCAAGCGTTTTCGACCCCTCATGGGAAAGATATTTGGCGGCCCCGGCAAGGTCTCGTCAATCATCCGCGCCAACGTCTCGTCAATCATGAGAACTGAAGCAAACACAGTGAGAGACGATTAACCAGCCTTCTTAAGCGGATTCGGACGCGGCTCTGGCATGCTCCTCCCATCGACCGGGAACATAATTCCGGCGTGGGAGATAAAGCCGTGAGGCGTCAATTCGGAGTCGGCGGGGTGCAACCCGTCGGGTCGAGCTGCATGTTGCAGCTCGACCCCCATTCTTTGCCAGTCAGCTTTGAAGCGCGCGATGGCCGCGCCGATGGCGGCGTCAGGCATATCGAAATCAATCGCGAACGCGTCACCGTGCGCCGTGCCGTCGGCGGCATCCGCATGGCGATCAATGTCCGCGTCAGCGAATTTCTCGGCATCGCCTGCCGCGAAACCAATGACGGACGCGCCCTCGTTCTGGTTCACAGCGATCCGTCCTTGTCGGTGCCGCTGCTGGTCACCGCGGACGATCTGCATCTGGATATGGCCTGGCAGATGTGGGGCGACCTGTTTGCTTTGCCGCAGATCGAGGACGAAACGGGCGACACCCGTGAACCCGCGCCGCGCCGCCGCCGCCGCAACATCATCAAGGATCGCCGTCCGAAGTTTCTCATGCGCCGCAAGGCGGGCCGGACTGCAATGGAGCAATCCATTCATCGCGGCGAACGCGAAATCATCGCACGTCATTAGGTAGTACCATCTGTCCCCTGCCGTCACCCTGAGGTGCCGTAGCGAAGCGGAGGCCTCGAAGGGCGACGGCATGTGCACAAGGTCATCCTTCGAGGCTCGCAAGTGCTCGCACCTCAGGATGACGACGAGCACTAATAGCTGCGCAGCACAGCGTCGGCGAGCAATCCGGCGAACAGCAGCAATCCGGCGTTGCGGTTCGACTTGAACAGCCGCAGGCACAGGGCGGAATCATCGATACGGATGGTCCGCACCTGCCAGACCAGGTGTGCGGCGAACGCCGCCAGTCCAATCCACGCGAACCATTGCGAACCGCCGCGCCACAGCGCGACACCGATCAGCAGCACTGCAAGGCTGTAGAAAATCGTCAGTGCGAGCTGCGTCCGCTCCCCGAACAGCAGCGCCGTCGACTTGATGCCGATCAGCACATCGTCCTCGGTGTCCTGATGCGCATAGATCGTGTCGTAGGCAATCACCCACGCGATCGAGCCTGCGTAGAGAAAGAGCGCCGTGGCATCGATCCGCGCCAGGATGACCGCAAATCCCATCAGCGCGCCCCACGAGAACGCGAGTCCCAGGAACACCTGCGGCCAGTAGGTGACCCGCTTCATGAAGGGATAGATCGCAACCACCACCAGCGATCCGATGCCGGTGAGGATCGCAAAGCTGTTGAATTGCAGAAGCACCGCAAGCCCGATCAACGCCTGCAGCACCAGAAAAGCGGCCGCCTGCCGAACCGTCACCTGTCCGGCTGGAATCGGCCGCGACCGGGTGCGCTCAACCTGTGCGTCGAGCTTCCGATCGGTGATGTCGTTCCAGGTGCATCCTGCGCCGCGCATCACCACCGCGCCGATAAAGAACAGCACGATGACCAGCGGCAGTCCGCGCACATCCTGCGCGATGCCTGCGGCCAGCGCCGCCGACCACCAGCAAGGCATCAGCAGCAGCCACCAGCCGATCGGGCGATCAAAGCGCGAGAGCCGCAGATAAGGCCGCATCCAGAGCGGCGCGTGGGTGTCGACCCAGTTGGCGGTTGAGTCGGCGACGGGGGCTGCGGCGTTGCTCATCGCAACCCTCCTCAGTCAGAGCACATCAGCGTGTCAGGACGTTACCGTTCAACGTATCGAAGGTGCTGCCACCACGCTTGGATGGCTTGGCCTCGGGCAGCGATGCGGAGCCGAGCGCTTCGCTCAGGCTCGGGCCTGCCGGTCCAGCCTGCTGCTGCTGCGCTGCTGAACAAACGCGCTGCTGCAGCTGGGTGTAATTGGCATGCCCCTTCTTCATCTGCTCGCCGACCTCGGCGGGAATGCCGCATTTCTGCGCGTTGGCGTCGACAAACTTGATCATCTTCGCGTCAGCCTGCACAAAATTACCGATCAGCTTGCAGGCCTCCTGCGGCGTTGCCTTACGCTTGCCGGCGGCCTGAACCAGCTTGCCCTTGGCTTCCACATCCGCACGTAGCGGCAGGAAGCCTTTCTGACATTCTTCCGCACCCGGCGGCGGACCGGCCTGCTGCTGGGGTGGTCCACCGAAACCGCCGCCGCCAACCGGCGGAGCGCCGGTGCTAAAGGCGCTCGGCGACGGCTGCGGCCTCACCGGCGCAGCGGTTGCGCCATTGACGGGCGGGAATGGCGATGTGGCCGGGGCACCACCACCATTCACAGGAGGAAACGGCGATGCATTGCTCGCGGCAGGCGGCGCAGCCTGCTGTCCCGGCAGCGGCGCGGGAAACGCACCCTGCGCGCGAACGTCCGCTGCCTGCATGACGAATGCGGCGGCGGCCAGCGATGCGATAAGACGATAGGCGGTCACGGGTTCTTCTCCGGCGGGTTCCAGTGTCGTAGTGTCCTGAATCCGAAATTCGCCTTATTTCGCAGCGCCTTCCGTAGCGAACTTCGGATTCAAAAGGACACTAGCAACTATAACCTCTGGTGTGGTTCTGGTTCGCAAGTCCGCAAAAGAATGCGTCGCAAACATGATTGCGGACTTGCGAACCACCACACCAGGCGACTTTTACGATTCTCGCCGCCCCTTAACAACCCGCTGAATCTGGCAGCAGCGCGGCGGCCCGCCCTGCAAACGGCTGCCAATCCTTAATCATTCGGCTAGAAGTCTGAAAAATGAATGGATCGGCGTGATGCCCAAACTCGATTTTCGCAGCCCACGGCTTTTCGTCGATGCACCGCTCGCGGCCGGCACCGGCATCGCCCTCGACCGCGATCAATCCAATTATCTCGGCAATGTGCTGCGGCTCGCGGCAGGTGATACCGTGCTGGTGTTCAATGGCCGCGACGGCGAATGGCAGGCCAGCCTCGCGGGCCGCAAACGGCCGGATCGCGCGGAGATCGTCAGCCAGACCCGGACACAGGATGGCCTGCCCGATCTGCATTACGTGTTCGCGCCGCTGAAGCATGCGCGGCTCGACTACATGGTGCAGAAAGCCATTGAAATGGGGGTTTCAGCGCTGCGGCCGGTGGCAACCCGGTTTACGCAGGCCAGCCGCGTCAATGTCGAGCGGATGCGCGCCAATGTCATCGAAGCCGCCGAACAGTGCGGCATTCTCAGTCTCGCCGAGGTGCACGATCCCGAACCGCTCGAGCGCTGGCTTGGCGCGCGCGACGGGCAGCGCCTTCTGGTGTTCTGCGACGAAGACGCCCCGATCGCCGATCCTATGGCCGTGTTCGCCGGCACGGACCGCACAAAGGGCACGGACGTGCTGATCGGTCCTGAGGGCGGATTTGCCGAGGAAGAGCGTGCCCTGCTGCTGAAGCAGCCGCACGTCGTGAGGCTCGCGCTGGGCCCGCGAATCCTGCGCGCCGATACCGCTGCGGTGGCGGCCTTGGCCGTGATACAGACGGCACTCGGCGATTGGGGTAAACCCGATGCACGCTGAGGTTGCATTCCGGAAGACCTCTCATTAAGCCCTTTTCCGGATCGTCGTCGAAACCCCGGCATTCCCATGTTAAGGGACTGCCGATTCAAGCCTTTTACATTCCGTTGGATACCGAAGAATGAGCCAGACCAGTGCCGCAACCGCGACCGGGTCCGCCGCACAGGCGGAGGCCTTGCTGCAGACATTTGCGCGGGCTGGCTACACCCATGCGCGCCCGCCAATCCTGCAACCGGCGGAGCCGTTTCTCGATCTGTCCGGCGAAGACATCCGTAAAAGTCTCTATCTGACGACCGACGCCAGCGGCGAGGAACTGTGCCTGCGGCCGGACCTCACCATTCCGGTAGCACGGGACTATCTCGCCTCATCGCGCGCGGGTGCGCCGGCGGGATTTTACTATCTCGGTCCGGTGTTTCGTTATCGCGGCGGCACCGCCAGCGAATTCAACCAGGCCGGTGTGGAATCCTTCGGCCGTCAGGATCGCGCCGCCGCCGACGCCGAAATGCTGGCGCTCGGTCTTGAAGCCGCAGCCGCATTCGGCGTGACCGGCGTGGACATCCGCACCGGCGACGTTGCTTTGTTCGCGGCGCTGATCGACGCGCTCGATCTGTATCCAGTGTGGAAGCGGCGGCTGATCAAGGATTTCAACCGCAAGATTTCGCTCGCGCAGGATCTCCAGCGCCTGACACTGGAGACCGGCAAAACCCGCAATGAATATGAAGGCGTGCTGGCGGCGCTCGCGGGCTCCGACCGCAAGGCGGCGCTCGCGCTGGTCACCGATCTCATGTCCATCGCGGGCACCAGCAATGTCGGCGGCCGCACGGTGTCGGAAATCGCCGACCGCTTTCTCGAACAATCGACCCTGAAGGGCGGCGCATTGCCGCGCCACGCGCTGCAACTGATCGAGCGTTTCCTCGGCATCGCCGGCGAGCCGGATGACGCAGCAGTTCAACTGCGCACGCTCGCAGCGGATGCGAAGCTCGACCTCAATGCCGCCATCGACCAGTTTGAAAGCCGCACCGGATTCATGGCCGCGCGCGGCATCGACACCAAGACGATCCGCTTTTCCACGGCCTTCGGCCGCGGCCTCGACTACTACACCGGCTTTGAATTCGAACTGCACGCCAGGGGCAACGGCGCGGAGCCGCTGGTCGGCGGCGGGCGCTATGACGGGCTGCTGACGCGGCTCGGTTCGCGCGAGCCCATTCCAGCCGTGGGCTTCTCGATCTGGATCGAAGCGCTTTCGCAAGGGAGCGCCGCATGAGCACGCCGTTCGTTGTCGCCGTCCCGTCCAAGGGACGCTTGCAGGAAAACGCCGAGGCTTTCTTCGCGCAGGCGAACCTGACGCTCTCCAAACCACGCGGCTCGCGTGAGTATCGCGGCACCATGTCCTGCCTCGGCAATGTCGAGATCGCCTATCTCTCGGCCAGCGAGATCGCGGCACAGCTTGCGCGCGGTGCGGTCCACCTCGGCATTACCGGTGAGGACCTGATCCGCGAAAACATCCACAACGCCGACAAGCGCGTCATGCTAATCGAGAGTCTCGGGTTCGGTAGCGCCAATGTCGTTGTGGCCGTGCCGCAGGCGTGGATCGATGTCCGCACCATGGCGGACCTCGACGACGTCGCGACCTCGTTCCGCGCCCAGCACAATCACCGCATGCGGGTAGCGACCAAATACATCAACCTGACGCGCAACTTCTTCGCCAGCCACGGCGTCGTCGATTACCGCATCGTGGAAAGCGCCGGCGCCACCGAAGGCGCGCCCGCGGCGGGAACGGCTGAACTGATCGTCGACATCACCACCACCGGCGCGACCCTTGCCGCCAACGGGCTGAAGGTGCTCGACGACGGCGTCATGCTGCGCAGCCACGCCAATCTGGTCGCCTCGCGCGATGCCGACTGGTCGGACAGCGCCCGCGAAACCGCGCGGGTCATCCTCGATCACATCGCCGCCAGCGCCCGCGCCCGCAAATACAAGGAAGTCCGCACCCGCTTCGCGGCGTGCAACGACGCCCTGCTGGCCGAGGCCCACAACCGGTTCGGCGTGGTGTCGCCGTTCGGTGGGCCGACCTCGTCGGGCATGGTGACGCTGCACTGTCCGCCGACGCAGCTCTATGCGCTCAGCAGCCTTCTGCGCGACCACGGCGCGGAAACGGTGTCCATCGCGGAGTTGGAATATGTGTTCGATCGCGACAATCCGCTTTTCGCCAAACTCCAGACATTCTTGGGGCAATAAGGTTTGGCGATTTGCGGCAGCGCACGCTGCGGGCGCACCGTGGCGACAGCACCCGGCAACTACCATATGATACTTGAGAGCGCGTGATGCCGGATCATCATGCTCCCGAGGGATGCTTAGGAAACCGACGATGACGCCGAGTGCCGATGTCTCGAACCCGTCAGGCAGCAGCCGCACCCCGGCTGCGCAAGGTCTTTCGATCGTCGTGCCCGCTTACAACGAAGCGGCCGGTCTGGCTCGGCTGCACGAGCGTCTCTGCGCCCTCGCCGGCACGCTCAAGCAGAAATACGGCCTCGCCTGCGAAGTCATCTATGTCGATGACGGTTCAACCGACGCGACGCTGAGCATCGCGCGCGGCCTGCCGCCGACCGCCCTCGACGTGCAGGTGGTGTCGCTGTCGCGCAATTTCGGCAAGGAAGCAGCGCTGATGGCCGGGCTCGATCATGCCCGCCGCGGCGCGGTGCTGTTCATGGACGGCGACGGCCAGCACGCGCCGGAACTGGTGGAGCGGCTGGTCAGCCACTGGATCAATGACGGTTATGACGTCGTCTATACCGCGAAGGCGCATCGCGACAATGAATCGGTGCTGCGGCGCATGGGCGTGCGCACCTTCTACGCGCTGATCAACTGGGGCTCGCGGCAGAAGATTCCCGCGGACGCCGGCGATTTCCGCCTGTTGTCCCCGCGCGCGGCGGCCGCGCTCAAGCAGCTTCCCGAGCGCAACCGCTTCTTCAAGGGCCTCGCAACCTGGATCGGCTTCAGGCAGATTCGCGTCGACTACGAGCCCGAAGCGCGCGCGCATGGCGTCACCACCTTCAGTCCCGGCCGCTTGCTCGGTCTTTCCATCGAAGGGCTGACGTCGTTCTCCGTTGCGCCGCTGCGCGTCGCGAGCCTGCTCGGGCTGCTGCTGGCGTTCGTGGCGTTCCTGTTCGGCCTGTCGATACTTTGGGAAACAATTATCGACGGCAAATCCGTCCCCGGTTATCCCTCGCTGGTGGTCGGCCTGATGACCATCGGCGGCGTGCAGCTCATCATGATCGGCGTGATGGGCGAATACATCGGCAAGATCCTGTCCGAGATCAAGGCGCGACCGATCTACTTCGTCGCGGAGCACAGCGTGAAAAGCGCCGAGACCTCCGCCGCCGCCGACAAGACACCGCAGACCGCGGCTGAATGAGCGTGGGTGCGCCGCCGCGTCACATCTGGTTGTGCGCCGACGACTACGGCATGAGTCCCGGCGTCAATCGCGCGATCCGCGATCTGATCATTCAGAAGAGGATCAACGCCACGTCCGTCATGGTGGTCGGTGCGGCAGTCGATCGCGCCGAGATCGAAGCCCTGACGCAGGCGGTTGCCGCCAGTCCGGATTGCGCCATCGGATTGCACGCGACGCTGACCGCGCCGTTTCATCCGCTGACCATGCACTTCAAGCCGCTCAACGGCGGACAGTTTTTGCCCCTCGGCAGACTGCTGCGTGCGAGCCTGCTGCGGCGTCTCGACCCGGAAATCATTCAGGCCGAACTGCTGGCGCAAATTTCTGCCTTCAGGCAGATGTTCGGCCGCGCGCCGGACTACATCGACGGCCACCAGCACGTGCAACTGTTTCCACAAATCCGCGATGCGTTTCTTGTCGCGGTGAAGGCCACCGCGCCAAACGCGTGGGTTCGCCAGTGCGGCCGTACATTGCCGCTGGCGCAGCGGCTCGACAGTCCAAAAGCGCTGCTGCTCGATGTGCTGAGCGAAACATTTCGCCAGAAAAGCACCCGCGCCGGCATTGCTTTCAACCCCGGATTCGCCGGTGCCTATGACATGGTGCGGGGACATGAATTCGCCGATGCGATGCAAGGCTTTCTCGATGGCCTCCCCAACCGCGGCCTTGTGATGTGCCATCCCGGTTTCGTCGACGAGACGCTTGTCAGCCTCGATGACGTCACCCATCAGCGCGAACGCGAATTCGCGTTTCTGAGCAGTGACGATTTCCCGCGTCTGCTTGCGGCAAGCAACGTCACGCTCGACAAGCCGTCACCCTGAGGAGCGGCGCAGACGCCGCGTCTCGAAGGGCGACAGCATCCTGACAGTCATCCTTCGAGACTCGCTAGTGCTCGCACCTCAGGATGAAGAAGGTGGTTCATTGCGCGACTTACGGCTTTTTGTCGCACCGCGATGACCGGCTTTCCTAAATTTAATTCTGACCGGGACTTAACCCGACACAATGCGGCCTTACATCATGACGCGCATTCGCATGCCGGATGCTTGAGGAGGGAATCATGACACCGCAGGAACGCCAACTGGTTGACGATCTGTTCGACCGTCTCGCCAAGGTCGAGAATTCACCGCGCGAGCCGGACGCAGAGGCTGCGATCATGCAGGGTTTGCGCCGCGCGCCGAACGCTGTCTATGCGCTCGTGCAGACTGTGCTGGTGCAGGACGAGGCGCTCAGGCGCGCCGACGCCCGCATTCAGGAACTCGAAGGCGGCGCGCAGCAACAGCAACCCTCCGGCGGATTTCTCGATTCGATGCGTGATACCATTCTCGGCCCCGGCCAGAGCCGCGGTTCCGTGCCGAACGTTCGTCCCGGTGACGGCGCGCAGCGGGGTCCGGTCTGGAACAGCGGTCAGGCGCTCAACCAGGCCGATCGCATGGGCGGCGACCCGCGCATGGGCGGTGATCCGCGTATGAACGACCCGCGTATGAATGACCCAAGGGCTGGGAATCCGGTCGGCGGACTGTTCGGCGGCGGCAATGCCGGTGGCGGCGGCTCGTTTCTCGGAACGGCGGCGGCAACCGCAGCCGGCGTGATCGGCGGATCGATGCTGATGAACAGCATCCGCGGCATGATGGGCGGCGGCAGCCAGCAAAGCTTTGGCAACACCGCGGAGTCCGCCGGCAGCAAGACGCCGTGGGACAACAACCAGTCCTCGGGCAGCCTCGCACGCGACGCCGGCGTCAACGACGTTGGCAAGAGCGGGAGCGACAGCCCGCGCCAGAGTTCCTACGATCAGGCACAGGCCGACGCCGATCAGGACCAGGATCAAGACCAGGATGACGACGAGGATTACAATGACGTCGATGACGGCGACAGCGATTACGCCTGATTGCCTTCGTAGCTAATCAAAGAAAAACGGCCGCTGAAATTCAGCGGCCGTTCTTTTGTAAGTTCAGTCTTGTTCAAATCACGATGACCTTGGTGCCGACATTCACCCGGCCGTAAAGATCAATCACGTCTTCATTGCGCATCCGGATACAGCCCGACGACACCGCAGTGCCGATGGTCCAGGGCTCGTTCGAGCCGTGAATGCGATACAGTGTTGAGCCGAGATACATCGCGCGCGCGCCGAGCGGATTTTCCGGACCGCCTTCCATGTGGCGCGGCAGATCGGGACGTCGCTTGAGCATTTCCGGCGGCGGCGTCCATGCCGGCCATTCCTTCTTGGCGGAGATCGTCTTCACGCCCGACCATTCAAACCCCGGTTTGCCGACACCGATGCCGTAGCGCAGTGCCTTGCCGCCGCCCTGCACCAGATAGAGAAATTTGTTCGGCGTATCGATCACCAGCGTTCCCGGCGCGTGCCTGCCGTCGTACTCGACCACCTGCTTTTCGAATTTCGGGTCCATACCCGGGCGGCCCGGCTCAATGCCGACGTCGCCCTGCCGCATGTAGCGATATTGGGGATCCATCGGCGGCAATCCGCCGCGTGAGGGCATCTGCTCGTAGCGTTGTTCGTAGCGCGGCGCCTGATAATTCGGGTCGCCGGACTGACCGCCGCTGAACAAAAACTCGATCAATCCGCCGCCCATGTTGGAGTTGGATCGCTCGTTATAAGCAACGCGGATCGGCATCGGAGGCGTTGACGTTGGCTGCGCGTAAATCACGCGAGGCTCTGGAACAGGCACATCTTCGTCAAACGCGAAAGCCTGCATTGAACTGGCGCCGAAACACACCGCGCCGGCAACAAGCGCGAGGGAATATTTTTTGGACATCGACGTACTCTGTACTGTTTCGTCGTTGACGCGCGGACAGCGCGCCTGAACACGAACATTTAAGGTTAAAAGCGCGTCGGTTCGGTAAACAAAACCGCTCAGAGGATTCACCACGTCCACACGCACGGCCTGTTCTTCGCGACAGCGTTTATTTTCGATAAACGCGAGCCCTGCATGGTTAACCGTTGGTGTGCGCCATCGGATACTTCATTGAAGCGACAGTTCCGTATGAAACCTCGCGTTAAATCACGCCGGGTTACAAACGCCTCATCAGGGATGGGGAAACCAATGGCTGTTCAACGTAAGCGATTCCGTATTGAAGCAATCCAGTCCGTCGGCATGCCGACGCTCGATCGCGATGAGAGCGACGTCACGCCGCATCATCATCAGATCATGAGCGAGCTGCGCGCCATTCGCGCGCAAATGGCGTCGCATCATCGCGGCCCGGTCGCGGAGCAGGATGAAAGCCCGTCGGCACAGGAACTGACCGAAGCCCAGCAGTTGCTCGGAAGCTATCGCGCGCAGATCGAACAGTGCGAGAAGCTGAAGGTCGAGCTTGATCTCATTCACGACGCCATCAACCGCACCAAGCAGGAAATCGCCGTGCTTCACGGCAAGAGCTTCAGCGGCGACGAAATGGCGAAGGTCACCGGCGAATTGGGCGCCGTCGTCGGCGGCACCGAGGAAGCCACCCAGCAGATCCTTGAAGCCGCCGAGGCGATCGATCAGGCCGCCAGCGCGCTTGGCAAGACCATGTCACCGGATCAGCAGGTCCAGCTCAGCGAGGAAATCCAGGATCGCGTCGTCGGCATTTTCGAGGCGTGCAACTTCCAGGACCTCACCGGCCAGCGCATCAGCAAGGTGATGACGACGATGAAGTTCATCGAGCATCACATCAACGTCATGATGGAGATCTGGGGCGGCGTCGATGCCATCAAGCAGCACGCGCCCGCTATCATCGACACCCGCGTCGGCGACGCCAAGCTGCTGAACGGGCCCAAGGGCGTGGATGACAAAGGTCACGCCTCGCAGGACGACATCGACGCGATGTTCGGCTAAGCGCCGCGATATCTCAGAACAGATTCGAAGAGCCCGGAGGCCACGCTTCCGGGCTCTTTGCCTATGACGGCCGCCGCAAGACGGCGAAGCAGGCGAGCGCCACCAGCAGCACGCCAATCAGTATTTCCAGGGCAACCTGGCCGGACCAGCGGCCGATCACATAGGCCAGTACGAACGGCGACAGCGCCTGACAAATCTGCGCCGGCCGGGCGATCCGGCCCACCACGCGCCCATAGCCCAGGACTTGTGTGATGCAAAGAACAATGACGACGCGAACGGAGCCGGAGCTTGACGACTGCACCCCGGCCATTGCGCTTGCTTCCCCGACGTCGATTATCCGTCCGCCGGCGTCAGACCTCTCGCTTCAGGCCCGCGGTGCGCAGCGCACATACACCATGGTTCCATAGCGGCTGGACGCATCCTTGTCGATGAACCGCGTCATCAGCACGCGCCCGTCGAACGAAACGATCTCGCGATCCTTTTCCCCGCCAGCGGGACCAGCCGGACCAATGTAATTCTTGCCACTCTGGCTGCCCTTCAGGCGCAATTCCTGCGGCGTGGCTTCGTCCGGCAGATGCATGATAACGCCGCCGGTGGCGCCCTGCCCGATCACGTAGGGATTCTTGCACTGCCCGCGCGCCGCAGCTTCGGTGCGGGTCCGGTCGTCCGGTTTGTGGAATGAAGCGAGACCCCACCGTCCGACGATTTCATCCGAGCGAATGGTGGCCGGAATTTCGGGCGCCACGGCCGGTTCCTGCACCGTGGCCTGTCCGCCGCCGAAGCCGCCGAAACCGCCACCGCCGCAGGCACCGAGAAAACCCGACAATAGCGAAATGGCTGTCAGCGTGACGATCTTGGAGCCTTTGGTACGCTCGCTCACTGTGGTCATGGTGTCTCCCGGCAAGAACACTTGGCTGCCTGCCAGACCGACAGACCCGCCGTCACACTGCGTGAGCTGACCCCCGTCAATACGCAGCGTTCCCCTTTATGGTTTCCAGATCATCCTATATTGGCCTCACCAAGGCCTTAAGAGCCTTGCTTGACAGGATCGGCGGCAACCCATATTCCCGGCCCCGTCATTAGCACTCTTGGAGCGCGATTGCTAAGGATAAGGCTTCGTCCCCTCAAGGGGTTAGCTGAGCCCATTATCCACGGCCCGCGCCCCGCCGCACGTCAAATCTTACCTAACCAACGCCCAAAGGACATCCGATGGCCAAGACAATTTTTCGCCCGCTGCATGATCGTGTCGTCGTCAAGCGCATCGACGCTGAAGAGAAGACCAAAGGCGGCATCATCATTCCCGACAGTGCCAAGGAAAAGCCCTCGCAGGGTCAGGTCGTCGCAGTTGGCCCCGGTGGCCGCGACGAAGCCGGCAAGCTGATCCCGATCGATCTGAAGGCCGGCGATACGGTGCTGTTCGGCAAGTGGTCCGGCACCGAAGTGAAGCTCGACGGTGAGGAACTCCTCATCATGAAAGAGTCCGACATCATGGGCGTGCTGAAGTAAGCACCCGCCCGCACGCTGTCATGGCCGGGCATAGCCGTTCGAAGAACGGCGTTCTGAAAACGCCTATGTCCGGCCATCTCGACAAGATGAGCACCGCGCCTGATTGACCGGGATCACCGGGACAAGCCCGGTGATGACATCATTAAACATCTCAATCTGGAGGAATCCACATGGCTGCCAAGGACGTTAAATTTTCCGGAGACGCGCGCGACCGCATGCTGCGCGGCGTCGATACCCTCGCCAACGCCGTCAAGGTGACGCTCGGCCCGAAGGGCCGCAACGTCGTCATCGACAAGAGCTTCGGCGCACCGCGCATCACCAAGGACGGCGTCACCGTCGCCAAGGAAATCGAACTCGAGGACAAGTTCGAGAACATGGGCGCGCAGATGCTGCGCGAAGTCGCCAGCAAGACCAACGACACCGCGGGCGACGGCACCACCACCGCCACCGTGCTCGCCCAGGCGATCGTGCGCGAAGGCGCCAAGTCGGTTGCCGCCGGCATGAACCCGATGGATCTGAAGCGCGGCATCGACATCGCCGTGACCGCCGTGGTCAAGGACATCGAGAAGCGCGCCAAGCCGGTCGCTTCCTCCGCCGAGATCGCACAGGTCGGCACCATCTCGGCCAACGGCGACTCCACCATCGGTTCGATGATCGCCAAGGCGATGCAGAAGGTCGGCAACGAGGGCGTCATCACGGTTGAAGAAGCCAAGTCGCTTGATACCGAAGTCGATATCGTCGAGGGCATGCAGTTCGACCGCGGCTATCTCTCGCCCTACTTCGTGACCAATCCCGAGAAGATGACCGCCGAGCTGGAAGACGCTTACGTGCTCCTGCACGAGAAGAAGCTCTCCGGCCTCCAGGCCATGCTGCCCGTGCTCGAAGCCGTGGTGCAGACCGGCAAGCCGCTGCTGATCGTCGCCGAAGACATTGAAGGCGAAGCTCTCGCGACGCTGGTCGTCAACCGTCTGCGCGGCGGCCTCAAGGTGGCAGCCGTCAAGGCTCCGGGCTTCGGCGATCGCCGCAAGGCCATGCTGGAAGACATCGCGATCCTCACCGGCGGCCAACTGATCTCCGACGATCTCGGCATGAAGCTGGAAAGCGTGACGCTGAAGATGCTCGGCCGCGCCAAGAAGGTCGTGATCGACAAGGAAAACACCACCATCGTCAACGGCGCCGGCAAGAAGGCCGACATCGAGGCGCGCGTGAACCAGATCAAGGCGCAGGTCGAGGAAACCACCTCGGACTACGACCGCGAGAAACTCCAGGAACGTCTCGCCAAGCTCGCCGGCGGCGTCGCGATCATTCGCGTCGGCGGCGCGACCGAGATCGAGGTGAAGGAAAAGAAGGATCGTGTCGAGGACGCGCTCAACGCAACCCGCGCGGCCGTTCAGGAAGGCATCGTGCCAGGCGGCGGCACCGCGCTGCTGCGCGCCAAGAAGGCGGTCGGCCGTATCCAGAACGACAACTCCGACGTGCAGGCCGGCATCAACATCGTGCTGAAGGCGCTGGAAGCTCCGATCCGCCAGATCTCCGAGAACGCGGGTGTCGAAGGTTCCATCGTTGTCGGCAAGATCCTCGACAACAAGACCGAGACCTACGGCTTCGACGCGCAGAACGAAGAGTATGTCGATATGGTCGCCAAGGGCATCATCGATCCGGCCAAGGTGGTTCGCACCGCCCTGCAGGACGCCGCTTCTGTGGCGGGTCTCCTCGTCACCACCGAAGCGATGGTCGCCGATGTGCCGAAGGAAGCAGCACCGGCGATGCCGGGCGGCGGCGGAATGGGTGGCATGGGCGGAATGGGCGGCATGGGCTTCTAAGCCGGGCCGCACGCCTCAACGACATCAAAGGCCGCCTGCGGGCGGCCTTTTTTATTGGCTCAACTCCAAGAATCACCGCGACAATCCGCCCCGGTTTTGAGATTGTCCGCCGTCTCCACTCGCGAACCATCCCGATTCAGGATCGAAACTCATGCGCGCATTGATGATTGGCTGCACCCTCGCTCTGGTGGGAGCAGGACCATGGCCGGCAGCCCAGGCTGAAACCGCCAAGGACGCGAAAGCCGCACCGGCTGCGAGCGAGGTCCGCTATTTCAATGCGCTCGGTGATCTTCTTGGCGACCTGCCGGTCGATGCGTTCATCAAGGAGACGCGTCAGGGCGGCAAGCTCGTCGCATCGACACTCGACGTCTGCTACTCCGTATCCACCGCCTCTGACCGGAAGGACCGCTTTGTCCTCGACCTGAAGGTTGAGGGCGAGAAGCTCTCCGGCAGCGGGCAGAGCATTGAGAATAAAACGCCCGTCACCGTCAGCCTGACCCGCAAGGGCAGCAAATCGGCTTCATTCGACGGCAAGATCACGGTGGGCAGCCATCTCACTTCAGTCTCGTCGCCGGACAACGCCGATGTCGACGAAAAGGAATTCCAGCAGTCGCAGGTGGTCGACGACGATCTCAGCGAGACGCCGAAGGATTTTACGCAGGTGTCGCCGCAATCGGTGGCCGTCCGGGTCAAGCGCGAAAATTTCGCTCCTCTCGTCAAGAGTCTCAAGGGCCAGAACGTCCAGATCGCTCTCGACAGCATTGCGACCGATTGCAACGCGCTGCGCTCTGGCCATCAGGTATTGCGTCTCTTCGTCGATCCCGCACGCGCGCCGGGTCTGATCGCGACCCTGAAGACTGCTCCCGGCGTGGTCGCGGCGGGCTGGACCTCCGGCACTTACGATATGGAGCGCGCGGTCCGTTTCGCCGCCGGTGACTGGAGCGAGGGCGGCAAGCTGAACCGTGATAAATTCACGGCGGCGCTCACCACTCTGGCTGCAAAAGTCATGTCCGCGAAACCTGCGACATCGACGTGGAACGAGGCCACCGGCGAACTCACCTTCACCCTCAAGCGTCCAAGCCAACTGGCGCCTGCGCTGGATCTGACCGAGACGCTGGAAATCACCGCGCTGGTGAGTCCCGACAAGCCGGGCGGCTCTGATCGCCTGATCGTCTGGCTCGGCGTTCCCTCCAGCAAGACCACCGACGAGACCGCTGCACCTCAATTGCAGTTCTCGGAAGATTCCGGCGGCGAGGAAGAAAGCACCTTCAATGACGACGACGGAATGATCAAAGCCATCGCCGCCGAACTGAAAGGCCAGCGCTGGGACACCGACAAGGCATCATGGAAATAGCCCGCCGTCCCGCCCGTCACAGGATTCGATAGCGCATGACGCGCTACGACGCCGTCATCATTGGCGCGGGCCTCGGCGGCCTCACCACCGGCGCGATCCTTGCGCGCGCGGGCCGCAAGGTGCTCGTGATCGAGCGCAGCAATTCGGTCGGCGGCGCAGCCTCGAGCTACAAGGTCGGTGATCTGTTCGTCGAAGGCTCATTGCACGAAACCAGCGATCCGCATGACCCGCGCGATCCTAAACACGATCCGCTGACGCGCGCAGGTGTGCTCGATGCCGTGAAATGGATTCCGTCAGGCACCTTCTATGAAGTGCGCGGCGGACCGGTCGGTGCGCCGCTGGCCCTGCCCGACAATTTCGATGCCGCCCGGCGTGTATTGATCGAACGGTTTCCGGATGCCCGGGGTGGCATCAACCGCCTGCTCGGCGAAATGGAACAGATCGCCTCCGCGATGGGCGTGCTGTCGCGCGGGGCACATGTCTTCAAGACACCGCTGCAAACCGTCGCCGCGCTCCGAAATCTGCTGCCTTCGATCCGCGACTGGAATTTGTCGCTGTCGCAGAAGCTCGACCGCGTGTTCGGCGGCAACGAAGCGGTCAAAGCCGCGCTGGCCGCGAACCTGTCCTACTATCACGACGATCCGGCGACGACCTGGTGGATGTTCTTCGCTGCCGCTCAGGGCAGCTATTTGCTGAGTGGCGGACGCTATGTGCAGGGCGGATCGCAGCGCCTCTCCAGCGCGCTGGCGCGAGCCATCAAGGCGGCGGGCAGCGATGCGATCCTGCGGCGGACCGCGACCAGCATTAGCGTCGATTCAAATGGCCGCATCGTGAGCGTCACCCACACGGCCAAGGACGGCAGCGATCCGCAGACGGTGGAGACAACGCGCGTCATCGGCAACGCCGCACCTGAAACTCTGGCCGAATTGCTGCCGCAAGCCAGCGGCGCGAAGCTCACCGCAGCCTATGGCCATCGTCAGCGGTCGATTTCGCTGTTCATGCTCACGCTCGGCCTGTCGAAGCCGCCGCGCGACGCTGGCATCAGCAGCTATTCGACCCAATTGCTGCCCGGCTGGATGACCACTCTCGACGATTATACCCAGGCGACAACGCTGATGGCGAACGAGCCGGGCGAGCGGATGCCCCCGCTTGCCATCGTCGACTATGCCGCGATCGAATCGGGCGTACCCGCGCCGCCTTATGTTCTGTCTGTTGTCGGTCCAGACCGGTTGTCGAACTGGACCGATGGCGACCAGGACAGCTACCGCGCCAAACGTGCGCGCTGGCAGGATGCGATCGTGGCCTATCTCGAGGGGCATTATCCGGGACTGACGCAATCGATCGCCGCGTCGACCTTCAACACCGCACTGTCGGTGCGGCAGTATCTCGGCGCGCCGCAGGGCGCGGTGTATGGATTCGCACCGGTGCCGCCGCGCTCGCTGTTCAGAGCTTTGAAGCGAACACCGGCGACGCCGGTACCCGGATTGTATCTGGCGTCGGCCTATACCGGCTTCGGCGGTTACACCGGTGCGATCCAGTCCGCCGGCGCGTGCGCCGACATGATCCTGCGCGAGCGTTGAACCGCTCAGTTCGTGCTGATCCGGAATCGCAGCGTCGTTGCACCGATGAATGAAACGAAATCGCCCTGCCGTTTCCATGTGGCGGCGGCGCCAAGCGCATTCAGCAACGCATCATCGAGCTGCGCGCGCTCCGGCGTGCAACCGCGATCTTCCATCGCGCCCGGCACGAAGATGACGGTATCGTTGGCGACCGAGAACTGACCCTTGCCGGACTTGCACCACAGGTCGAGCTGCGCCCGGCCGTTGTCATCGATTTCCAGCGTCGGGATTCTTTTCGATCCCGGCTGCGGCCGCGCTTCAAGAGTCATTTCCGCTCCAAACGGAAACTCACTGGCTGCATGAGCCTGACCGATGACGGCGGCCACGAAGGCAAGACCGAATGCAGCGTGTCGCAGAACCGTCATGGATGACCTCTGGAGTTTCTTAGGTGCGCGGTTCTAGACGCTCAAGGGCATTTTTTCCAGTGCGCTCACTGTTCAAATTGGCGCGCATGACGTGGACGGAAAAGCCAAAGAAAATCCCCGCGACCTGCGCCGCGGGGATGCTTTCACGCGTTACGGCAACGATGGGTTACTTCAATACCATCGCCGTGAACGGATAGACGTAGGCTTGCAGCATCACGAGGCCGCCGACGAGACAGGCCAGCACGATCGAGTGCCAGAACACGTAGCGAAGGATAGTACCCTCGTGGCCGTACCAGTTGGTCGCGGTGGACGCCACCACGATGGACTGGGCGTCGATCATCTTGCCCATCACGCCACCGGATGAGTTCGCCGCCGCCATCAGGATCGGCGAAATGCCGAGTTGCTCCGAGGTGATCTTCTGCAGGTTGCCGAACAGCACGTTCGAGGCCGTGTCGGAACCGGTCAGAGCCACACCCAACCAGCCGAGCAATGTACCGAAGAACGGATACAGCACGCCGGTCGCGGCGAAGGCGAGACCGAGCGTTGCGTCAACGCCCGACAGGCGGGTCAGCGTACCGATCGCCAGCATCGCGGAGATCGTGATCAGCGAGATTGCGCACACCTTGATGGTGCGGCCGTACTCTCCGATCAGCTTGGCGGGCGAGAAGCCCATCAGGATGCCGGAGATGATCGCCGCGATCAGCATGCCCGTTCCGGTGAACGACAGGTAGGTGAACGAGAACACGGCGCCCTCCGGCGTCGGCTTCGCAGCCACCGGCGGCACCTTGTTGATCAGGTTGTGCAGATCGGGAACGGGATAGTTCCAGGTGAAGATCGAGTTCGCCCAGGTCTTGAACGACCCCGTGCCCCAGATCAGCATCACGATGCAGACGATGATCCACGGCAGCATCGCGCTCCAGAGCTGGCCCTGCGTCAACGGTGTCGTATCCAGCGGCTTGTTCGGCGCCATCGTTGCGGCCGATTCGTCGTTGCTGCGCAGCGCCGGCGACGTCCACAGTTCCTTCGGCTGCCAGACCCTGAGGAACAGGATCAGCGCGCCCATCGAGATCAGTGACGCACCGATGTCGACGATCCACGGATTGATGTAGTTCGAAATCACGAACTGCGGGACCGCGAACGAGACAGCGGTGACGAGAATGGCCGGCCACACCTGCATCATCCCTCGCCATCCGGCGAAAGCCCAGATCACCCAGAACGGCACCAGCAGCGAGAAGAACGGCAACTGCCGTCCGACCATCGCGCCGAGAACATAAGGATCGAAGCCGGTGACCGACGCGAGCCCCTGGATCGGCGTGCCGAGCGCACCGTATGCGACCGGCGCGGTGTTCGCGATCAGCGACAGCCCCGAAGCGGCCAGCGGCGAGAAGCCGAGACCGATCAGAACCGCGCCGGTGATCGCGACAGGCGTGCCGAAACCGGACGCGCCTTCAAAGAAGGCGCCGAACGAAAACGCGATCAGCAGCAACTGAATGCGCCGGTCGGTCGTGACCCCGCCGATCGCCCGCTGCAACAGTTCGAAACGCCCGGTCTCGACCGTGATGCGGTAGAGGAAGATGACGTTGAGCACGATCCAGCCGATCGGGAAGAAGCCGACGACGACACCGAGCAGCGACGCGCGGATCGACATGCCAGCCGGCATGGTGAAGATAACAATCGTGATGATGTTGGCGACGATCAGCGCGATGATCGCAGCGATATGCGCCTTGACCTTGCCGCTCGCGATCAGCACCAGCAGCGTGACAACGGGGATGGCAGCCGCGATCGTCGACAGCGCGGCATTCCCCAGCGGGTTATAGATTTGATTCCACATTGCAGTTTCCTCCCCACGTCATTGTTGGCGACGCCTGACCAGAGCGTGGTTGGTCAACGCGTCTGCATGCCGGAGAGCACAAGCCTGTGATGAAAACCGTGAGCGCGGGTCCAAGCCCCAAAACGCTCACAATGCCAAATGAAACGGGCTCCCCAGCCTTTCACCGTCGGCGGCATGCTAGAGTGAACACCGCATAATGGACAAGATGTCGCAGGCAGGAGATTTTGCGACTTTCGTCTAGTATTTGAGAATTTCTAATATCTTTCAGGGCCTTGCCGCCCATCCAAGGAGAAAAAATCTGTGAACGGGATCGGCTCGACCCTCAAAACGGTGTGGCGGATTGCAGCACCCTATTTCCGCTCCGAGGACAAATGGGCGGGCATCGCCCTGCTGACCGCGGTGATCGTGATCGAACTCGCGACCGTCGGCATCAACGTCCTGCTGAACTCGTGGAACAACCGCTTCTACAACGCGCTCCAGGAGCGCAACTGGGACAGCTTCGTCGCCGAGATCATCTACTTTACGGTCATCGTCACGATCTTCATCATTATCGCGGTCTATCAGCTCTACCTGAATCAGTGGCTGCAGATCCGCTGGCGCAAATGGATGACCGAACGCTATCTGGGCGAATGGCTCAGCAACGCGAACCATTACCGGATGCAGCTTCAGGGCGACGCCGCCGACAACCCGGACCAGCGCATCACCGATGACGTCAAGCTGTTCGTGGACCGCACGCTGAACATCGGCATCGGCCTGTTGAATTCGATCGTCACGCTGGCGTCGTTCGTGGTCATCCTCTGGACCCTGTCGAGCGCGGCGCCGCTGCATCTGTTCGGCAGAGACATCGACATTCCGGGCTACATGGTCTGGGGCGCGCTGATCTACGCTGCCCTCGGCACGTGGCTGACCCACCTGATCGGCTGGCCGCTGGTCGGACTGGATTTCAGGCAGCAGAAGTACGAGGCGGATTTCCGCTTCAATCTCGTCCGCGTCCGCGAGAATTCCGAACAGATCGCCCTGCTCGACGGCGACAGCGCCGAACGCCAGCGCCTGCTGACGCGGTTCGGCGCGGTGGTCGAGAACTGGCTCGGCATCATGAGCCGCACCAAGAAGGTGACGGCATTCACCGCGAGTTACTCGCAGGCCTCGGTGATCTTTCCCTACATCCTGGTCGCGCCGGCGTACTTCGCCAACAAGATGCAGCTCGGCGGCATGATGCAGACCGCATCCGCGTTCGGCAGCGTGCAGGGCGCGTTGTCGTTCTTCATCTCGACCTATCGCTCATTGGCCGAATGGCAGGCCGTGGTCGCCCGCCTCAACGGCTTCGAGGCCGGGATCGATGCGGCCAAGGCGCTCGCGGTGAGCCCCGACTCGATTCAGCCTGTCGCCGCACAGGGAGCAGACATCATTGCCCTCGACGACCTGCTACTCACCCTGCCGAACGGCAAGCCGCTGGTGCAAGCCTCCGGCTTCAAGCTGAAAAGCGGTGAGCGCACGCTGGTCACCGGCCCCTCCGGCTCGGGGAAATCGACACTGTTCCGCGCCATCGCGGGGATCTGGCCGTTCGGCAAGGGCGCAATCTCGATCCCGAAGGGTGCGTCATTGATGATGCTGCCGCAACGGCCTTACTTCCCGGTCGGCTCGTTAGCCTCGGCAATCACGTATCCTTCGAAAGACGAGACCTACAGCGCGGCACAACTGGCCGATGTCCTGAAGCTCGTCGGTCTCCCCGCGCTCGCGGCGCGGCTTGACGAGGAAGGGCACTGGAACAGAACGCTGTCACTCGGCGAACAGCAGCGGCTCGGCATCGCGCGCGCGCTTCTGCACATACCAGAATATCTGTTTCTCGATGAAGCCACGGCTTCGCTCGACGAGCCGTCAGAAGAGCTGCTCTATCGGCTGATCGTGGAAAAGCTCCCGCAGACCACGATCATCTCGATCGGACATCGCAAAACGCTTGAGGCTTTCCACCAGCGCGAGGTGTCGCTGGTTCGCTCCGGCGAGCAGTTCACGCTCGGTGAAGGTGAGCGGGTGGCGACGATCTAAAGCCAGCGCTCCGGCCAACGCTGACGCCGGACCCCGCGATGCCAGACAAATGCGAACGCCGCGAGCAGCAATGCTCCGGCGAGAACCGGGGCAACGATGAATGTCCACGGCAGATTGAGCGACACCACAAGCAGCGGATTGATTCCGGCCGGCGGATGAAACGTGCCGGTGAGAAACATCGCGAGGACCGCGAGGCCGACCGCGAGCGCCGCCGCCCATGGCTGAGCACCGACCGCGTGCACCACCATCAACCCGATCAGCGTCGCCACCAGATGGCCGCCAATCAGTGCGCGGGGCTGCGCCGGAACGGCTTCCGGTGAACCCATCACCAGCACGATCGATGTCGCGAATGGAATGACGGCCAGCGGATAATTCAGCGTGGCCGACAGGAACTCCATTCCGCCGATGGCCAACGCAGCACCGAGGCCTGCAATGGCCCCCGCTTTCAGCCTGCGCTGTCCCGCTTCATCCAGAAATCCGGATGATCTGTCTCGCCAATTCCTGCTCACGACGACCCGTTTCACCGCTGGACCAAAAGAAAAGGGCGGCAGATTTCTCTGCCGCCCTCAGACGTTTTAGATGAAGAAGATTACTTCAGAGCGCCGAATTACTTCAGAGCGCCAAGGGTCACGTCGGCCGAGAGCTTGGCGATGAACTGGTCGCCGCACCACTTGGAGCCGAAACCACCCGGGTTGATCGCGCTGAACGAACCGGTCTGCTGAGCGGTGAAGTCGCTGGTGAAAGCGTTACAGCCAGCCTTCGACAGGTCGGTGCCCGAGTAGCGCAGGTCGAGGGTGAACACCTTGTAGGTGAAGCCGACGCCCACGTTCCAGGTGTTGTAGTCGTCGTACTTGATGCCGTTCGGGAACGGACCGGCAAAGCCTGGGGCAACGATATTGGTGCCGTAGAACGAGTCGGAGGTGCCGAGCCACTGGCGGCCGAATTCACCCGACACATAGGCGCCGATGCCGCTGGTGCCGAACAGGGTGCTCGGTGCGGTGAGCTTGGCGGTGATCGACGCGTAGGTTCCCTCTGCACCCAAATTCAGGAAGTTCGGGGTGTAGTAGACGTTGCCGCCCAGCGCGAAGTAGTCGTTAAAGGTATAGTTCACCTTGCCGTAGACTTCGTAGAAGCTGACGTCCTTCTTCAGACCGTTTTGGCTCGGCAGAACAAAGCTGGAGCCGGGGGGGCAAACAGCGGCGCCGCCTGGACCACCGAAGCTCTCGGTGCACTGCCCGCCTGGATACAGGTAGCCCCAGACACCGAAGTCGAACGCGAACGCGCCGAAGGTCGGGCGGATACCGGCGTAGACGTCGATTTCAGCAGCGGCGCGGTTGGTGAAGGAGATGCTCGCACCGCCGACACCGGCGTAAAGCTGCAGGTTCGGGTTGATGTTGTAGCGCGGCTCGAAGTAGGCCGAGACCGAAGCGTTCTTGTTGGACTGCGTCACGCCGCGGAACACATAGTTGCTCATGATCGACGCGCCGAAGGCAACATCCCATGGCGACACAACAACCGGTGCCGGAGCCTTGGTGTAGACCTTGCCGAGATCGGCGGCGGAAGCCGATCCCAGACCCATCGCAACGGTAACTGCTGCGACCGACAAACTTACTTTCTTCATGACGATCCCCATCATCGTTTACAATTCAGTCCGATTGCCGAAGGTCTGCGTGACAAGCGATAATCGACTGCGCGAATTCGTTTCGTGGCATCAATGTGATGGGCAATATCTTTTGCGTGAAGCAAAAAACCCAAGCAAATGCTGCCTTTTTAGGCGTTTCAGGGCTTTGGGGTGTTGTTCTGCCGCAGTGTTGCATTCCGACAACAAATTTCAGCCCTAATTTGCCCGCCCGCTCGAAAGATCCGGGCATTTCCGCCCGTTTCCCCTCGATATCTCCACAGGCCTTCCGAGTCCGGGTCCGATTCGCCCCCGCTGAGCGCACAGAAAAAGCCGCAGCGAATCCGCTGCGGCTCTTCCGAAAGGCATCAGCCAGCCTGCCGAGGCAGGTCCCTGATCTTTAGTTGTTGCTGTCGTCGCTGCCGGAGCCGAAGCCCGATGACCAGCTCGGGGTCGAAGCCGGAGCCGGGCTGGACCAGCTCGATTCGGACGCCGGGGCCGGCTCGGGGGCCGGAGCAGCGGGCTTCGGAGCGCGCTTCTTCGCAGCCTTCTTGGGAGCGGCTTTCTTCGGAGCAGCGGCCTTGGCGGAGGATTTTTTCGCCGACTTCTTGGCGGATTTCTTGGCCGCCTTCTTGGCGGACTTCTTCACGGCTTTCTTCGCCGACTTCTTGGCGGATTTCTTCGCGGCCTTCTTCGCCGATTTCTTGGCAGCCTTCTTGGCGGTCTTCTTGGCGGTCTTCTTGGCGGTCTTCTTGGCCGCCATCAGCTTCTTCGCTTTCTTACCCTTTGATTTCTTCTTCTTACCTTTAGCCATTGTGGTCCTCCTGTTTCCGCCGGCCGCATCTCAGCCGGCGTTCAGGCACTCCCAACGCGGGGGCCCTTCATTGATCTCGTCAATAAATCCGGTCGAGGACCGCCTGTCGCCCAATCGAGCAGCTCAATCGTATGCACCACAGGGACTGACGTTCCATCGGTACTTTCCACAGAGCCAATCTGCACCATGCAGCCGATGTTGCCGGCAGAGACAACGTCCGGCTTCGTCGATGCGATGTTGGCGATCTTTCGTTCGCGTAGTCGCTTCGCAATGTCGGGCTGGAGGATGTTGTACGTTCCTGCCGAACCGCAACACAGATGACTCTCCGGCACATCTTTCACCACGAATCCGCTCTTGGAAAGCAATTCTTTCGGAAGCTGCGTGATTTTCTGTCCGTGCTGCAACGAACATGCGGAGTGATACGCAACGACGAGATCGTTTTTGCTTTGCGGCCACGCGATGTCGAGGCCTGCGAGGTACTCGGTGATGTCCTTCGCAAGAGCCGAAATACGTGCGGCTTTTGCAGCAAACATGCGGTCTTCTCGCAGCATGTAGCCATAGTCCTTGATGGTCGTGCCGCATCCCGACGTGGTCACGAGGATGGCGTCGAGACCGTTCCTGTCGATCTCATTTGTCCACACCTCGATGTTCGCGCGTGCGCGTTTCAGCGCGTCGCCATCGTGGCCCATGTGATGGGTCAGAGAGCCGCAGCACTGCTCATCGGCCACCAGCGCCACCTCGATGCCCTGGCGAGTCAGCATCCGGATCGCTGCCTGGTTGATTCCCGGCGACAGAACCTGCTGGGCGCAGCCCTGCAAGAGCGCCACGCGGCCGCGTCTTTGGCCCTCGGCGGGGAAGACCATGCCACCGGATGGACCGGGTGCAGGCAGGCGTCCTGGCGCCAGCGCGAGCATGGCGCGAAGACGGCCGAAGAATGTCGGCGTCGTCCGGCCTGCGGGCGAGGCCGGCAGCAAGGCTGCGAACGGCCGGGCCAGCCGCGCCGCAAGCATGCTGACCCGGAACAGGCCCGGACGCGGCAGGACATAGGCGAGAAGACTGCGCAGAAACCGTTCGGGCAACGGCCGCGCATACTCTTCCTCGACCTTGACCCGCGCCTGATCGACGAGGTGCATGTAGTGCACCCCCGAGGGGCAGGTGGTCATGCAGGCGAGGCAGGAGAGACAGCGATCGATGTGCTTGACCACCTCCTGCGTCGGCTTGCGGTCGTTCTCCAGCATGTCCTTGATCAGGTAGATCCGGCCACGGGGACTATCGAGCTCGTCACCCAGCAGGACGTAGGTCGGACAGGTCGCCGTACAGAAGCCGCAATGGACGCAGGCGCGCAGGATTTTGTCGGCTTCCCGGATGTCGGGATCGGCGAGCTGGGCGAGGGAAAATTCGGTCTTCATGGGTTGCCGTTCCGGATCATGTGCGCACCATCCGGCCGCGATTGAGAATGTTTTTGGGGTCGAAGCTCGCCTTGACGCGGCGGCCGAGCGCGGCGACGCCTGCGTCCTGCGGATGAAAGACATCGACCGTAGTGCGGACCTGGTCGGTGGCGCGAACCAGCGTGGCATGGCCGCCGATCGGCTTCAGCCGCTGCCGAAGCAGCGCGGCATGGGCATCGGCCGCAGGCGGCAGTGCCGCCCAGATCAGCCCGCCGCCCCAATCGTAGATCACGTCGCCGCCGGTCTCGCGCGCCAGCGCCTGACCGAATGCACCGCCGGAAGCCGGCGGACAGACGATGCGCCATACCGGCCACGCGCCCAGCGATCCCGATGCCGCGAACGGCGTGACGTCGCGGAGTGACGCCCAGAGTGCGGCGGAGGCGTCGTCCTCGATCATCTCAGCCGCACCGAACGACGCGAGCGCCTTGCTCACCGAGCCTGCGCGATGAGGCACCGAGGCGCCGATGCCCTCGAGACGGATGAGCGTCACCGCCTGCTGCGATGATCCGAGACCGGCCAGCCCGCCTCCCGTATCCCGGAAAACCGACAACGGAAGATGCGCCACGCCCGACACGTCGTAGGGCGATCCGAGCGCCGCGGTCATGGCCCGGTTCGCCGCGACGTCATCGAGGCCGCGCAGCACCAGCGTGCGCTCGGTTTCGGCTTTCGGCATCACCTTGAGCGTCACCTCGGTCATCACCGAGAGCGTGCCCCACGAGCCTGCGAGCAGCTTGCAGAGGTCATACCCGGTGACGTTCTTGACCACCTTGCCACCGGTCTTGAACGAATCCCCGAAGCCCGAGACCGCGTTGGCGCCGAGCAGATGGTCCCGCGCCCCACCGGCCTTGATGCGGCGCGGCCCTGCGAGCCCGGCCCCGATCATGCCGCCGACGGTCCCTGCCCCGCGCGGCGTTCCGAGCAGCACCGAGGTATCCATCGGGTCGAAGGCAAATTGCTGATTCTTGGAATCGATCAGCGACAGCAGATCGGCCATCGGCGCCCCGGCCTGCACGGTGACGATCAGCTCATTCGGCTCGTAGGATGTCACCGCGTTCAGCGCAGACAGATCGAGCACCGCATTGGTGGCCGTCGGCAGTCCAATGGCACGCTTGCTGCCGTGCCCGATGATCTCAAGCGGCTGTTCGGCGGCAAGCGCGCTGCGCACCGCATCTTCAACATCCTTCGCGTCGCGTACTTTCAACGTATCCACGTCGACGGCCCTTTATCCATATCAACGAGCATCTTCTGCTCGTCATGCGCGGGCTTGACCCGCGCATCCATCAAAAAAGAAAAGTGACTGAAGCGATGGATTGCCGGGTCAAGCCCGGCAATGACCATCCAGAGCATCTGGCCAGCCAAGGTGCCTGACATCAGAATCTCGGAATGTCGGGGAAGGCAAGCTTGCCGCCATGGACGTGAACACGTCCGAGTTCGGCGCAGCGGTGCAGGGTCGGAAACACCTTCCCCGGATTGAGTAGCCCCTGGGTATCGAAGGCGCATTTCAGCCGCTGCTGCTGGGCCAGGTCGATATCGCTGAACATCTCCGGCATCAGGTCGCGCTTCTCGACGCCGACGCCGTGTTCGCCGGTCAGCACGCCGCCGAGCTTGACGCAGAGCCGCAGGATGTCGGCGCCGAAGGCTTCCGCCTTGTCCATCTCCTCGGAGATATTGGCGTCGTAGAGAATGAGCGGATGCAGGTTGCCATCACCGGCATGGAAGACGTTGGCGACACGCAAGCCATACTTTTCCGACAGGTCGCGGATACCCGCGAGCGCTTCCGGCAGCTTGCCGCGCGGAATGGTGCCGTCCATGCACAGATAATCCGGCGACAATCGTCCAACCGCCGGAAACGCCGCCTTGCGCCCGGACCAGAACAGCAGCCGCTCCTGCTCGGAGTTCGATATCTGCAAGGTGGTCGAGCCGCAGGCGCGTGCGATCTTCTCCACGCGCTCAATCAATTCGTCGACTTCGACCTTGGGGCCGTCGAGTTCGATGATCAGCAGCGCCTCGACGTCGAGGGGGTAGCCCGCGTGGACGAAGGCTTCCGCCGCGACGATGGCGTTCTTGTCCATCATCTCCATGCCGCCCGGGATGATTCCCGCGCCGATGATATTGGCGACGCATTGCCCGGCCGCTTCGATCTCCGCGAAGCCGACCATCAGCGCCCGCGCGGTTTCCGGCTTTTGCAGGATGCGCACCGTGACTTCGGTGACGACGCCGAGCAGGCCTTCCGAGCCGGTGATAATTCCCATCACGTCATAGCCGTCGGTCTCCGGCGCCTTGCCGCCGATCCGCAGGATTTCGCCGGTGATCAGCACGAATTCGCAGCCCAGCACATTGTTGGTGGTCAGGCCGTATTTCAGGCTGTGAACGCCGCCGGAATTTTCCGCGATATTGCCGCCAATCGAGCAGGCGATCTGCGACGACGGATCTGGCGCGTAGTAAAAACCCTCATGCGCGACGGCCTGGCTGATGGCGAGATTGGTCACGCCGGGCTCAACCACTGCCACACGGTTCTCGAAATCGATCTCGCGGACCCGCTTGAACTTGCCGAGGCCGAGCAGCACGCCGTCAGCCAGCGGCAGCGAGCCGCCCGACAGCGACGTCCCGGAGCCGCGCGGCACCACCTTGATGCCGTTGTCGTAACAGTACTTCAGGACTTGCGAGACCTGCTCGGTGGTGTCGGGCAGCACCACAACCATTGGCGGCTGGCGATAGGCCGTGAGCGCATCGGATTCATAGGGCTGCATCTCGCGCGCGCTCGAAATCACACCCTCGCCCGGCACGATTTTTTGCAGGGCCGCGACGATCTCGTCACGGCGGGCAAGCACCGCCTGATCCGCTTCAGGCATCATGATGGACATACGCGCACTCCAAAAACCGGCGCGTCGTATCACGCCTTGCTGTTCTGATATATCAGCATGTCTTGCACGATTTGAACAGTTCCAAACTGGAATAGCGAATCTGAGTTCGCCGCATTCCACGGTGCCTTGGCGATGCTCGGATTTGAGAGGACGTGAGTCCGGCTCGGGCGCGCGATCTATCCGACCAGCGCGCCCAGTTCCCGCCGCGCCGGCATCACCGGCATCACCGCCTGCACCACAAGACCGCGGGCGCGGGCATCGAGCACGCCAACGGCCCGCAGCGCGAACAGCGTGATCGCCTGCACCGCATCGCGCAGCTTCACCGGGTCGTCGATATCGGCGGACGCCAGCGGGCCCACCAGCGATTCGTGGAGGGCCCCGATCAGGGCGGTGGCAGCCAGCGAGATATCCTGCGCCGGAAGATGCCCTGCCCGCACCGCTGCCTCGATCCGGGTTTCGAGCTCAGCGGCGATCTCGCGGCGGCTGGCGACGCGGGATTCGGTGACGTCGACATCAACCGGCTCGGCGAGAATGCCCCAGGCGAGTTTGCGATTCGATACGACATGCACGGCGATGGTGGTCACCGCCGCGGCAAGCGCCGACGAAGGCCCCGGTGCAGCATCGGCGGCACGGCGAATCGCGGTGAGTTCCGCCCGCGAAACATCCGCGATCAGTTCCGAGATCAAATCGGCCTTTGAGGGGAAATAGCGATAGACCGTACCCGCCGCAACATTGGCCCGGGTGGCGACCGGCGCGATCTGAACCGCGGCCATTCCGCCTTCAGCAGCGGCGTCGCGTGCTGCCGCAAGGATCGCATTGCGGCGAGCCGCAAGGCGCTTAACGACCTGATGAGTTCGCCTGTAAACCATTGATGGCGTTCGTCTCCCAAAAAGAAGTGAACACCAGTTCAAAAGCGGAGACAAGCGTTTCGGTGAGCCACGATTCAAATTCGCAGTGCAGCAAAAAGATACTTCGGTTTCGACGCGGATTGCCTGCGAATCCGGTTCCGTTTTTTCGGAATCCTCAGCCGCTGAATCCCAGCGCGCGCGCCAGTGCCGCCACCGCCATGCCGGTGATCACGGCGACGAATTCGTTGCGCCGGATAATGGTGATGGCGATCGCTGCACCGATGGCGAACAGCACGACCGCACCGCCATTGACCGCAACCGGCAGCGACGCTGCGACGATGATCGAACCCGGCAGCGCATCCAGCATCCGGCGCACGCGCGGCGTGATGGTGACGTAGCCCATCAGCCAGTAGCCGCCGAGACGCGAAGCGACCGTCACCGCCGTCATCACGGCGAAGGCGATCATCACATCGGAACGCATGAACTCGCTCATGCGGCGCCTCCGTGCTTTGCAGCCTGCGCATCAGACGGCGGGTCGTCCATCAATCCGGCGCTGATCGCGCCCGACAAGGCGCCGGCGATGATGAACCACCAGCCCGGCACCAGCCAATGAACCGTCAGCGCCACCGCGCCAGCCACCGCCCACGGGATTGCCCGCCGCGGGCCCTTCCAGGCGGGCACCAGCATCGCCGCATAGAACGCCGGCACCACCAGATCGACACCGTATTTCTTCGGATCGCTCAACTGCCCGGCCAGCAGATATCCCGGCAGCGACGACACGAACCAGAGCACGTAAAGCACGACGCCGCCGGCGACAAAGAACGATGCATCGGCGCCGCCGTGAGTGCGATAGCGCGTAGCGGCGAGCCAGCCGCCGTCGGTCACCAGCAGCATCGACGGATACGACTGCCACCACGGCAGCGTGCCGAACCAGGGACGCAGACTGGCGCTCATCAGCGAGAAGCGGATGTTGACGGTCGCCGCGAGCAGCGCCAGCGTCGCGATCGACGAGGCCGTCAGCGTGTCGGGCCACGATGAGACCGCAACGAACTGCGACAGCCCGCCATAGACGAAGGCCATCATCACCTGCACCTCAGTGAGGGTGAAGTTCTTCTGCGCGCAGAGTGCGCCGAACGCCATGCCGAAGGCGAGCGTGCCCGGCAGCATCGGCGCGATGGCGACAATGCCCGGCATGATGGCGTTGCGCGACCAGTAGGCCGGCGCGTGGAAATGATCTGGGGGGACCGGGGCCGTCATCGATTCATCCGCATGAGAATTTATGCGTGCGGTGAATGCGGCGAACGGTCAAGCAGTGCGGCTGCGGGGCTGGTCGTCGTTTCCCACAGATCGCAAGACAAACTCCAAGACAAACTCGATGTCGTCCCCGCGCAGGCGGGGACCCATAACCACCGAATGTCGCGACAAGAGCGAGAAGATCGCTCCAACATCTCCTTAAAATCGATGATTCAGGGAGTATGGGTCCCCGCCTGCGCGGGGACGACACCGGAACTATTGCGCGTCCTTGCTCCATCCCGAGACGACGAAGCGGGATCCTCCCAAAGAAAAAGGCCGGTCAGAAGACCGGCCTTTCTCAAATTATGTCGTGTGGCATCAGGCCTGCGGCTGCGGCTCAAGGCCCGCATCCGGACGCGGACGCGGCTTGCCGGCGGGCGGCACCGCCGAGGTGCGCGGACCGGTCGGCTCGAGCACCGACTCGCGGTTCGGCTTCTTGCCGGCCAGCAAATCGGTGATTTCGTCACCGGACAGCGTTTCGAATTCGAGCAGGCCCTTTGCGAGGGTTTCGAGATCGTCGCGCTTCTCGGTGAGAATGCGCGTCGCTTCGCGATAGCCCTCCTCCACGAAGCGGCGGATTTCCTTGTCGATCTTCTGCACCGTGGCTTCCGAAGCATTCTGCGTGCGCGACACCGACATGCCGAGGAACACCTCGTCCTGGTTCTCGCCATAGGACACCGTGCCGAGTTCTTCCGACAGGCCCCAGCGCGTCACCATCATGCGGGCAAGCCGTGTGGCCTGCTCGATGTCGGACGATGCGCCGGAGGTGACCTTCTCCTTGCCGAAGATCAGTTCTTCCGCCACGCGCCCGCCCATCATGATGGCAAGACGCGAGGTCATCTGCTCGAGCGACATCGACAGCTTGTCGCGCTCCGGCAGTTGCATGACCATGCCCAGCGCACGGCCGCGCGGAATGATGGTCGCCTTGTGGATCGGGTCGGTCGCGACGACGTTGAGGCCGACGATGGCGTGACCGCCTTCGTGGTAGGCCGTCAGCATCTTCTCTTCCTCGGTCATGACGAGCGACTTGCGCTCCGCGCCCATCATCACCTTGTCCTTGGCCTCTTCGAACTCGGCCTGCGTCACCATGCGCTTGTTACGGCGCGCGGCGGTCAGTGCGGCCTCGTTGACGAGGTTCATCAGGTCCGCGCCGGAGAAGCCGGGCGTGCCGCGTGCGATGGTCTTGAGGTTGATATCCGGCGCCAGCGGCACCTTGCGGACATGGACCTTGAGGATCTGCTCGCGGCCGACGACGTCCGGATTCGGCACCACGACCTGACGGTCGAAGCGGCCGGGACGCAGCAGCGCGGGATCGAGCACGTCGGGACGGTTGGTCGCGGCAATGAGGATCACGCCCTCATTGGCCTCGAAGCCGTCCATCTCGACCAGCAACTGGTTGAGGGTCTGCTCGCGCTCATCGTTGCCGCCGCCGAGACCGGCGCCGCGATGACGGCCGACCGCGTCGATTTCGTCGATGAAGATGATGCACGGCGCGTTCTTCTTGGCCTGCTCGAACATGTCGCGCACCCGGCTTGCGCCGACGCCGACGAACATTTCGACGAAGTCTGAACCGGAGATGGTGAAGAACGGCACATTGGCTTCGCCGGCCACCGCACGCGCGATCAGCGTCTTGCCGGTGCCCGGAGGGCCGACCAAGAGCACGCCGCGTGGAATGCGTCCGCCAAGGCGCTGGAACTTGCCCGGGTCACGCAGAAACTCGACGATCTCCTGCAAATCCTGCTTGGCCTCATCGACACCCGCGACGTCCTCGAACGTCACGCGGCCGTGGGCCTCAGTCAGCATCTTGGCGCGCGACTTGCCAAAGCCCATCGCCTTGCCCGCGCCGCCCTGCATCTGGCGCGACAGGAAGATCCACACGCCGATCAGGGCGATGAATGGCAGCCATGACACCAGCAGCGACACGAACCACGGCACGTTGTCTCCCGGCGGCTTGGCGGTGATCGACACCTTGCCGTCATAGAGGCGCTTGATCAGCGTCGGGTCGTTCGGCGCGTAGGTGTGGAAGGTCGAACCGTTGGTGAAGGTGCCGTTGATGTCCGGCCCCTGGATGACCACGTCGCGGACGCGGCTCTGGTCAACCTCGGTCAGAAGCTGGGAGAACGAAATGTCCTGCGAGGCAGCCCGCTGCCCCGGATTCTGGAACAACGTGAATAATGCCAACAGCAGCAAGACGATAATGACCCAGAGGGCGAAATTGCGCAGATTGGCGTTCATTGGGCTTCCTTCGTGGCCGCATGGAACGCGGCCTGATGTCCTTGGGTCTTCAACACGTTTTCGGTGCGGATTGCATTACAATCTAGGTGTGGTCCCCCCCGATGCCAAGGGAACCTCTCGGGACTATTTAACGCATCTTAATGCCATTCCGGGTGAAATAAGGGCGGTTTGGTGGGGCTGTTTCAACAGTGGTTAAGGCAAACCAGCCATCCGCCGGCCGCGCCGCGGCGCCGGGCCGATATGGATGCTGTTGTTCCGGATGCTGATGAGGGCCCCGGCCAGCGTCTGCTTCAGCTGAATGCCGCCACCCGGCTTCTTCTTGGCCACCACGGCCCTGTCCATCGCTTGCAACAGCGTCTCGACCTTGCCGAGTTCGGCCGGCCCCTCGTGACCGGCGCGGTCGATCGCGCGCATCAGCAGCCGCACCCGGATCTCGTCGGCCAGAGCCGAGAAAGCGGCAAGGTCGAAGCTGCCGGAGGTGGCTCCGTTGATGCTGGCCAGATAGCGCTCGGCGCCATCGGTCATGACTTCGAGCGCGGTATTGGCGCGGGCGAGCCGCGATGCGAGCCGCGCCAGGCCCCGCGCATCGGCGCCTTCCGCCGCAAGCGCCGGCATCAGTGCGCGCAGCCGCGGGCGGGTGAAGCGCGGATCATGATTGGTCGGGTCGTCGGCGAACGCGATACCGGCTTTCGCAAGCGTCGCGACCAGCCGGGACTTCGGCACATCCAGAAACGGCCGCGCCAGAATCACACCGCCGCGGTCCGACTGCCGCGCCATCGCCGCCAGTCCCGCGATGCCGCTGCCGCGTGACAGCCGCATGATGACGGTCTCGGCCTGATCGTCCCGCGTGTGCGCGGTGAAAATGTGGGATGCGCCATGGTTTGATGCCGCGCGAAGCAGCAACCGGTAGCGCGCATCTCGCGCGGCCGAGGGCAATCCGGTTGTCGGCTTCTCGCCGCGCCATCGCAGCGTGCGGTGTTCGATATCGAGCGCCCCGGCAAGTTGCTTGACGGCACGCGCCTCGCGCGCGGCCTCCTTGCGCAAGCCGTGGTCGACGGTGATCGCGAGAAGACGCGGTCCTTTTGTCAGCGCACGCCGCCAGCGCGCGGCCAGCCACATCAGGGCCATGGAGTCGGGACCGCCGGACACCGCAAGTACCACCGCAGGCGCAGCTTTCCAGTCGGCGAACAGCGCCCGAGCCTCGGCGGCGGTGATGACTTGAGAATCGTTCGGTTTCGACATGACGCGTGGAGATGATCTCAACCGGACATCCGGTTACGCGATCATGCCCCAAAATTCGACCGAAGTCCCCGCACCGGATCGAGGCGCAAGGTCCGATCGTGGACGATCAGCACCCCACCCGCTTCTGCTCGCGGGCAACGCCCTGCTTCACCCCGTTCGAGGCACGGGGATACTTGCGGGTGACTTCGCCGAACGCGGCGCAGGCGGCTTCCTTTTCCTTCAGCGCGGCGAGCGACTGGCCAAGGCGCAGCAGCGAGTCCGGCGCTTTCGCCGAGGTGTCGAACTTCGTGGTCACGCCGAGAAAGGCCTCCGCAGCGTCGCGGTACTTCTGCCGCTGGTACAGGCTCTCGCCGAGCCAGTACTGCGAATCCGGCAGCAGCGCGTCGGTCGGATATTTCTGTGCGAAGTTGCGCATCGTCTCTTCGGCAAGCGCATAGTCCTTGCGCTGGATATAGCCGATGCCGAGATCGAATTCGTCGCGCGGTGTCGCGGATGGCGGCAAGGTGGTCAGCGACGCTGTGCTCTGAGGCGCGGCTGGGCGCTGCTGTGGCGCTCCATAGGGATCGCGCGGACCGCCGACATTCGACAGATCGAGCGGCTCGCCTGCATCACGTCCGCCCGGCGCACCGACCTGACCGCCGGACAAAGGTGCCTGCCCTCCGCCCAGTGCACGCGGCACGCCCGGCGCGTTCGGATTCTGGCTTGGATCGAAGGCATCGCCGCGGCGGCCGCTGCTGGCGACAGGCGCCGCGATCACCGCAGGCGCGGGACCGGTGGCAGGCGGCGGCTGATAACCGGGATTGGGCTGGTAACCGGGCTGCGGCGCGACGGCGACGTTCGGCGCTACGGGGCGCGGCGCGGCGACCTGGCCGGGCTGCGGTTGTGCGCCCTGCAACGCCCGCAACTGCTCTTCGAGCTGGCGGTTGCGATACTGCAATTCCTCGTTCTGGCCGGTCAGCGTGCGAAGCTGGTTTTCCAGCCGCTCGATGCGCATTTCGGGATCGAGATCCTGCTGCGCCACAGCGCTGACAGGCAGCCAAGCGGGCGCGAATGCGAGCACCGCACAGACGAAAATTTGAAATCTGGATGACATTTTGACCCGAAAAACAGTAAGGGCATCGCTTTTCAAAGCGACCAAGATTGAACGGTTCAGTACGCCAAAAATATGGCTTCCGACAGCGGCTCGTTGCCTCAGCATGATCCCTTTCGAGGTCATATCCGCACCCGCTCCAAAACAAAACGGCGCCCGCAGGCGCCGCTTTTAGAAGCTATCGACAACGCCCTTACGAGCTGGCGTTGAGCACGGTCACAGCGCGGCGGTTCTGCGACCAGCACGAAATGTCGTTACACACCGCGACCGGGCGTTCCTTGCCGTAGGAGATCGTCCGCATGCGGCTTGGGTCGATGCCGCGCGAGGCGAGGAAGCTGCGAACCGACTGGGCACGTTTCGCGCCGAGCGCGATGTTGTACTCGCGGGTGCCGCGCTCGTCCGCGTGACCTTCGATCAGGAAGGAATAGCGGTTGTACTGCTGCAGCCACTGCGCCTGCTTGTCGAGGGTCGCAATCGCCTGCGGCGACAATTCGGTCTGGTCGCTTTCGAAGAACACGCGGTCGCCGACATTGACCACGAAATCCTGCTGGCTGCCCGGCACCGCCGCGCTCGCCATCGAGTCGCCGCCGACTCCGGTCTTGTTGGCGCAGGCGCCCATCGAAAGCGCCACGGCCAAAACGGCGGCAAGCTTCAATCCCTGGAGGATACGCATCTGATGTTTCATTCCGGAGCCTCCACGCTCTGGTTCTGATGACTAGGGGTCCGGTCTACAGTGGCTTGGTTAAGCGAACGTTCCGTCAACCTTGATGAGGCGTTGCCGGAGACACTCAAATGCCTCACATCCGGCAAAACCAATCCCGATGGTTAATGCGGTATGAATATGGCGCGACGGTGAATGCGCCAAGCAAAAAGGGCCCCGCCTGCGGCTGGAGCCCTTCATTTATGGGAAATTCTGGCTGTTAAGGCCCGCTCAGGAACGCGGGGCGATGGTCGCCTTGGCGAACGGAAACTGCGGCAGGGTCAGAACCGGCGCCGACTCGGCCAGCGGCTGGCTGCGCTCGAACAGCTTGCGGCGCTCAAAGAAACTCGAGCGGAAATAAGGGTAACGGGCAAACACCCGCTCGCGCATGGCCGGATAATCGACCGCCATCAGGCAGATCGGCTTGGTGAGGCTCGGATAATCCCGCGGCTCGCTGATCGGCTTGTGCAGGAACACGCGGCGATAGAATGCCTGATGCTCGGCGCGCACGCTCGCCAGCCCGATATCCGCATCGAAATACTCGCAGGCCATGTAGGCAAGACGCAACGTAACATACGGCAGTTCCGGGCAACGGGCTTCGCGATCGGGATCCGCGACGAACCGCGTCGGATCGATCAGCACCCGCCCTTTGGCGATCTCTGGTTCGAGCAGATCGGAAAACACGCCGAGCGACGGACAGGTCGGCGTCTCCGGCGACGAGACCGTGATGCGGAGCGAGCTCATCAGTACGCCATCGCGATACACGCCAAAATTCCAGGAATTTGGGAGATCGTCGTACGAATCCTGAATCATCTGCTGCGCATTGGGGTCGATGGTCCCCTCGCGCAGATAGGCGCGATAGCGCAGACGATAGAGTTGTTCTTTCTCGGCCTGCGTTTCGGCGAGTTTATAATCAACGGCTTCCAGCGGATAGGTTAACCGTTCCGATGAACGGCTGGTCGTTCGGACAGCAGACACCATTTTCGATGCTCCGAGCGATACGACGGTACCGCACCACATGAACAGAGGTTAATACCATCTTAACAAAATCGCAAAGCGTTGCATGAGTTAACCTTAACCCGTGCGGGTGCGCGCGCGATCAATTGGTATTGCAGTCATGTCGTTGCGGAGACGACGTTCGAGCCGTGCGCTGTCAGCGCAGTGTCTGACGGATCGGGATAACGTCCTTGTTGACGGTGCCGTGCGAAGCTTTCAGCAGCTCACGCACACGTGCGGCCGGGACCGGACGGCTGAACAGGAAGCCCTGCGCTTCGGTGACGGTACCCTCGGCGCTGATGAGCTCAAGCTGCTCGTTGGTCTCGATGCCCTCGACCACGACCGACATGCCGAGATCGGCACTGAGGCGCGCGACGCCGCGCAACAGAGTCAGCGGCCGCTGGCTGCTGCCGATATCCTCAAGGAACGAGCGATCGATCTTCACTTTCTGAAGCGGGAAATTGTGCAGATAGCTCAGGCTCGAATAGCCGGTGCCGAAATCGTCGAGCGAGATGCGAACGCCGGCCTCGCGCAATTGCGTCAGCACGTCCAGCGTCCATTGCGTGTTGCGCAGCAGGGACGACTCGGTGATTTCAATTTCAAGCCGGTGCGCCGGCAGCCCGGATACCTCGAGCGCATAACGGACTTCGGTCATCACGTCGCGCTGATGGAATTGCTGCGACGAGAAATTGACCGCAACACTGACCGGATCCGGCCACTTCATGCACTCCATGCAAGCCTTGCGCAGAATCCAGCGGCCCAGGTCGACGACGAGACCCATGTCTTCCACGACCGGAATGATGTCGGCCGGAGAAACCGCTCCGCGCGTCGGATGATTCCAGCGCAGCAGTGCTTCGCAGGTCGAGATGCGGCCCGACTTGAGATTGACCAGCGGCTGATAATAAAGCTCGAACTCTTCATGCGCGAGCGCGTGACGCAGATCCAGCTCGAGCACGCGGCGCGTCTCGACGGTGTGCGCCATTTCTTCGCGGAAGAAGCAGAAGGTGCCACGGCCGTCAGCCTTGGCGCGATAGAGCGCCATGTCGGCGTTCTTCAGCAGGACGTCGACGCTGGTCTCGGCCGACGTCATTGCGATGCCGATGCTGGCGCCGATCTCGACGAGGTGATGGTCGATCTCATAGCGTTCACTGAGACGATCGACGATTCTGCGCGCAAGCGACGCCGCATCCTCGGTTGACTGGATTCCCCGCTGGAACACCACGAATTCGTCGCCGCCGAAACGCGCGACAAAATCCTCCGGGCGCAGCAGCCGCCGCAGCCGCGCCGTCACCGCACAAAGCAGCTTGTCGCCGCTCGGATGGCCGAGGGTATCGTTGACTTGCTTGAATTGATCGAGATCGATGAACAGCAGCGCGCAGAGAGATGCACGGCTTGAGGCCAGCATCTGGCCGATCTCGTCGCGGAAATGCACGCGATTTGGCAGCCCCGTGAGTTCGTCGAACCGCGCCATATGACCGATCCTGGCCTCGGCGTTGCGGCGCTCGGTGATGTCTTCGACCAGAACGACGGTGCCGCCATCCGCCATCGGCTCGAAGGTCCATGCCAGCGCCCGCTCTTCGGAGCCTGTGGAATAGAGTGTGACGATCTCGGCCTGCTGCTGTCTCGCAGTTTGAGAAATGATCGTATCGGCGTTGGCCGCCGTAAGCGTGCCGGCCTTGAGACAGGCCGCGACCACCTCGGCTGCGGACGCGCCGGATCCGGTCAGATCGACTTTCAGCCCCATCATGTGATGGAAGCGATAGTTCATCACGGCGAGGCAACCATTTGCGTCGAACATGCAAAGACCATGAGGCATGTTGTTCAATGCCGTGTCGAACTGAGCCGCGATCGCTGCTTCTCGCTCGTTTGCCAGCAGCGCTTTCACAAAGATCGAGTGAAGGCTGAGATTGATGTCCTTCAAACCCAGGAAGAACAGCACTAGCAATCCCGCCAGCCCGATATGGTAGAGATCGCCGTGGATGGCGAGCGCCAGAGACATCGGCCCGCAGGACAACAGGATGTGGAGCTGGACGATGCGCGGGCGCCCGTAGTTACGCGCAGCCCCGCCGCCGGTATAGAAGATGGTCACCGTCGTGCAGAGCATATGGGCGATCGGATCGTCGGTGCCGAGAAGCACCACCGCGCACCAAAGTCCGAGTGCCCCGGCGTAGAGCATCGCGCCGACCATGTAACGCGGTTCAAATTCGGCGGCCTGCTCGGGGGTAAGAACCGTGGTGCGCTTCTCGTATTTGCGCATCTGAAACGCGCGCGCGATACCGATGGTGATGATCAAAAGTGCGCACGGCCAGATCGGGGCGTAGCCGGTCTTGAGCGCCGTCATCAAAGCCGCGGCGGCCGCACAGATCGCCCCAAACAGCATCGGCCAGGAATTCTGGCACATCGAATCCACGAGCGCCGCATAGATACGCGGCGACAGATTCTCGTCTGCCAGATTCGCTTTACGTTGAATCAATTGCATTTTTGCGCGCACGTCCTCTGGACGCACAGCATTACCCACCGCAGATGAAGTCTTTCTGAGGGAACATCGTTACCGATGTATTGCCGCGGTCAGCGACGAAACAAATCTGCCAACAAATTCAGCAGAATAAACAAACCCTAGCGGCCGGGCTGAAGAAACCCGGCCAGGATTTTAAGGTTTCGTTTACGAAAGCAGCGGCGACCACGCGGGGTCGGACGCGAAGCCCGGCGTCGGCACCTTCTGTTCGTTGCGGCCGGAAATATCCACCGTGTAAAGCGACGGTCCGCCTCCCGCTTCGCGGAAGAACATCACAACGCGGCCGTTCGGCGCGAAGGTCGGCCCTTCATTGTGATAGCCGGAGGTGAGAATCCGTTCGCCCGAGCCGTCCGGCTTCATGATGCCGATCGAGAACTGGCCGCCGCCCTGCTTGGTGAAAGCGATGTAGTCGCCGCGCGGCGACCACACCGGCGTCGAGTAGCTGCCTTCGCCGAATGAAATGCGCTGCGCCGCGCCGCCGTTTGCGCCCATCACGTAGATCTGCGGCTTGCCGCCGCGATCGGACTCGAAACAAATCCGTCCGCCATCCGGCGCATAGGACGGCGACGTGTCGATCGCCGGCGTGTCGGTCAATCGCGTCATCGACTTGGAGCGCAGGTCCATCACGAACAGGTTGGAGTTGCCGCCCTGCTGCATGCTCATGACGATGCGCTGACCGTCGGGCGAGAACCTTGGCGAGAACGACATGCCGGGGAAGTTGCCGACGATCTCGCGCTGGCCGGTTTCGACATTGAAGAGATAGACGCGCGGATCGCCCTGGCCGAATTCCATGTAGGTGATTTCCTGCGTCGACGGCGAGAAACGCGGCGTCAGCACGAGATCGGCGCCGCGCGTGAGATAACGCACGTTGGCGCCGTCCTGATCCATCATCGCAAGGCGCTTGACGCGGCGATCCTTGGGACCGGTTTCGTCGACGAACACCACGCGGCTGTCGAAGTAGCCCTTTTCGCCGGTGAGGCGTTCATAGATTTGATCGGAGATGATGTGCGCGATGCGGCGCCATGACTCCGGCGACGTGAAATACTGCTGGCCGGTGAGCTGTTGCGCCTGCGGCACGTCCCACAGGCGAAATTCGGCCTTGAGGCGGCCGTCGCCCTGACGGGTGGCGCGGCCGGTGACCAGCGCCTGAGCATTGATCTGACGCCAGCTCGCGAACTGCGGCGGCACGTCGATGTTGGAAATGCGTTCGATGAAGGCGGCCTGATCGATCGGCGCGAACAGTCCGCTGCGCTTGAGGTTGTTGGTGATGACCTGCGCGATGCCGGACGCGACCTCGTTATCGCCCTGCGTACCAGGAACGAAATTCGGGATCGCAATCGGGATCGGCTGAAAGTTGCCTTCGGTCACGGTGACGCGGGCCTGCGCGAACGCCTTGCTGACCGGCGTTGCCAGCAACAGTCCGGCGGACGCAGCGCCCGACATCATCTGGCGACGGGTCAATTTCAGATGGGTCTTCGCGATCATCGTCGTCAACTTGGCCTGCAACTCGTCCGAACCTTCGTTATTCAAGTCTCGCATGCTATCCAAACTTCATTCTGGCGATGTCGCCGTTTGTAATATGTCCGGGCATGATCTGATCCGAAAACCGGTTTCCACTTTTCGGGATCATGCCGTTACGAAAATTTTTCAGTGAATGCGGGTTCGAAAAATTTCCACTCGTCGAAATAGGCCGCAGGCAGATTATACGGCTGGCACTCGATGATCGCGCGCTGCGCGCTCTCCTGATAGACGCGGAAGTAAGGGCTCGATCCGCCCGGCAGCGGCACCGGCATGGTTTCCAGCGTGCCGTCGCGCTTCAGCTTGATGGTGAAAACCGCTTCCACCTTCTGCGCTTCGACGCCGCCATAGGGCTTCTTCCAGCATCGCTCCACCTGCTGGCGGAACATCGCGCCCCACGTTGCGGAGTTGTCGGCAGCCCTGCCCTTCGCCGTGCCAAGCGCGGCCTGCGAATTCAGCGCGGCGCCCGTGATCGATTCACGCGACGGATCGCGCTTGTCGAGCAGTGCCGCGATCTTCGATTGATCGAAGGGACGCTCGGCCTTCTGCTTTTGCGGCTCGGGCGGCGTAGCCTTGACCTGCTGCGGCTTCGGAGGCTTCTTGGCCTCTTCCTTCTTCAGCGCTTCTGCGATCGGATCGACCTTCGCCTGATCCGGCTTTTTCTCCGCGGGCTTCTGCTCTTCCTTCGGCTTGTTCTCGACCACCGGCTTCGGCGGGTCGGGCTTTTTCTCGACCGGCTTTTCCTCGGGCTTCGGTGTCGGCGGCGGAGCAGCCTCAGTCACGACCGGGGGCTTCTTGTCCTCAATCTTGCCGACGGCATCGTCAACCGGAGGCTTGGCCTCGGCGACCTTCTCCACCATCGGCTTTGGATTTTCCTTCTTGCCGGTTTTCATTCCCTGCATCGCCTTGGCGAACTGATCGGCGGAAATGATGTCGACGGGAACGGAATCCTCCGGCATCGACTCGAAAGCTTTGGTCGAGAACGAGACCATGCCCCAGCCGATGACCAGGACATGCAATGCGACAGACGCTGCGAGGGTCTTGTCGATCTTCACGTCAGTTTCCCTGCTCGACCTCGGTCACCAGAGCCACGCGCTTGAACCCTGCGGCGGACAGGCGTCCCATCACGCGCATCACTGTACCGTAATCCACTTTTGTGTCGCCGCGAACAAAGATGCGCTCGTCCATACCGCCGCGCGCCTGTGTCACTGCCGTCAATTTCGGCACCAGTTCGTTCATCGGAATCTCGGTGTTGTTGAGAAACACCTTGCCGCTGAGCTGGACCGAGAGCGTCAGCGGCTCCTTGTCCTGATCGAGGCTCTTGGCCGCGGTCTGCGGCAGATCGAGCGGCACGCCGACCGTCAGCAGCGGCGCGGACACCATGAAGATGATGAGCAGCACCAGCATCACGTCCACCATGGGCGTGACGTTGATCTCGGCCATGACGTTGGCGCGGCGATAGCCGCGGCGTCCGCCGCCGCCCGATCCGCCCCCGAGGCTCATGCCCATGACGAATATACCAAGCCGTGGTTCAACTCGTTCCCCTTCACGCGCGCTCGTCGATCTGGCGCGACAGGATCGCCGAGAACTCGTCGGCGAACCCTTCAAGCCGCTGGGCCTGCCGGTTCACCTCCGAGGTGAACTTATTGTAGAAAATTGTCGCCGGAATTGCGGCGATAAGGCCGATGGCGGTGGCAAATAGGGCCTCGGCGATGCCGGGGGCGACCACCGCCAGGGAGGTGTTTTTCGACGCGGCGATGGACTGGAAGCTCGACATGATGCCCCAGACCGTGCCGAACAGGCCGACGAAGGGGCTGGCCGAACCGACGGTCGCCAGCACCAGCAAGCGGCGGTCCAGCCGCTCGACCTCGCGGGCAATCGACACGCTCATCACCTTGTCGATCCGCATCTGGAGACCGGCAAAGGAGCGCGAATTGCTCTCGAACGAGCGCTTCCACTCACGCATCGCGGCCACGAACAAAGCGGCCATCGATTGCGTCGGCTTGGCAGCCAGCGCGCGGTACAATTCGTCGATGGATTGACCCGACCAGAACGCCTGTTCGAAACGGTCCATGGCCTTCTTTGTACGCGCATAAAGCAGCATTTTGTCGATGGCGATGGCCCAGACCCACACCGAGCACGCCAGCAGACCGAGCATGATCGTTTTCACGACAAAGTGGGCATGCCAGAACAGCGAGATCAGCGACACGTCAGCGGAGGCGAGCGGCAGGGCCGACTGCGCTACGTCTGCTGGATTCATGATCGGTATCCTCTCAAGGCGATTATCACTTAAATTCACGCGCTAACGCGCTGGTCGCGGTCGCCGCAAGGCAATGACCGCCGCAGCGAAAGCGCCAACGCTGCCGATCGCCCCGTTCCGGTCTCGTGTCGCGTGGGATGGCCTGTCCCAGAGGCCGGGCTCTGAATCCCCTGCTAACGTGTCAAAACGAGGGCTATCAGCCCATATAACCAAACGCTAATCAGGGTTAAGGCGGGGTTACCGCGGGCCATTCAGGGCCCGAAAAGGCCCTCGAAACCAACCCTGTGGCGCACCGGGACCGCCGGTTCCAACCCGGATCATGGCGAGGGCGCGGCAGCGCCCCGCAGCCGTCGTACCAGCGGCGTGAGTAATTGCGGTGACAGGTAAATCGGGAACTGGGCCAGCGCGAAATAGAGCCAGGTCAGTCCCGGCAATGCCCCGTCCACACCGGCCAGCATCAGGCCCATGTTGCGCTGGGACGCCATCAGCCCGAGGGCAAGCGCCCGTTCGAGACCCGCCTTGCGGAACACCAGCGTGGTCACGGCCAGTAGCGCCGCAAAGAGGACGAAGGCCAGCACGAGGAGACCCAGTACGCGGACGGGCGCAGCCCAGAAGCTCACGGCGACGGTACCCATCACAGCGCTGACGAACACCAGCAGCACCAGAATGTTGAAACCATCGATCGGCTGCTTGTAGCGGGCAATCGCCTCCGCGCCGGCGAGACGGCGGATGACCGCAGCAACAAGAACGGAGCCAAAGAGGATCGCGAACAGTTTCAGCCCGAGCGCCAGCGGCGAGAGCGTGAGCGCGTCTCCGAAAAACAGCCAGGCGAACAGCGGCGCGCTAAGCGGTACCAGCGCGGTCCCGGTGACGAGCGTGATCAGGACCAGCGTTGAGTCGAGGCCCATCAGCGCAACGAGCGCGGGCGATGCCATCATCGGCGACGCCACCGCCTGAAGCATCAGGCCGAGAAACAAATCCGGCGCGGATCGATCGATGCCGCTAATGACGCCGCCGAGGCCGAACAGCAGCGGCACCGCGAAACTGCTCCAGAGCGTTGCACCGATCACCAGCGCCGGTCGCGCGAGATAGCCGCGCATTGCGGCGACATCGACCCGCATGAACGAGATACAGAGCAGGACGAATATCGCCTCGGTGACATAAGGCTTCAGCAAGACGCCGAGCGGCGGCACGGCGATGCCGATAAAAACCAGCGCCGCAATTGCGCGCGCGCCCTGACGGCCAAGCCAGGTGAGCGTCGCCACAGGCAAGGCAAATAAATGCTGCATGATCGCAGGCATGATGACTCCCACGGGCCTAATAAACGAGGCCATGAATCGATAAGACGGATCGATGAGATTGGATGACAGAAGGAAGCGTTGATGCATGCCATGAGCGCAAACCGGCGCTCGCACGCGACCGCGAGGATCAGCCTACCAGATGCCGCTGCATGAGACGGCTCGCCACCAGCGGCGGCGCGATGAGATCACGTTCCTGATCATGCTGTATTCAAACCCATGCCCGCTGCTGTGGCAATTGGAATCCCAAGCCACCTGCTTTGTTTGTGACGCAGGATCGGATTTAATCGACGGATGACATCCACCGTCCCGACCACGACCGGCTCAGGCGCATCCCGGCGCGGCACGTTCACGTCAATGATCCTGATCCTGTCGAACCTGGTGCCGCTGGCGGGAATCCTGTTCTGGGGCTGGGACACCTTCGTCCTGCTCTGTCTGTATTGCCTGGAAACCGCGGTGATCGGCTTCTGGACCATCCTGCGGGCCGCGACGATGTCCCGCGATCCGGGATCGGCGGCAGGCCGCGGCATCGCCGGCACACTCGCCCTGGCGGGGTTCTTCACCGTGCATGCCGGGCTGTTCATGTCGGTGCACATGCTGTTCATCTACGCGCTGTTCGCAGGCCCATGGGCCGGACGCATTCACGACGCACGCGATTTCATCCGCCTGATTGTGATCGGCAAGGACCTCTGGATTCCGCTGCTCGCGCTGTTCGCGGGACAGGGCGCGATCTTCATCAACGACGCCGTCAACCGCTTCGTGTTCGCCAAGGTGCCGCTGACCAACGCCGACACCGGCGAGATCATGGGCGAGTTCTACAAGCGCATCGTGATCATGCATGTGGCGATCATGGGCGGCGCGTTCATTGCGCAGGCGATCGGAACGGCCGCACCGCTGATCGTTCTGGTGCTGCTCAAGATCGCGATCGAAATCCGGTTTCAGATGAAAGCGCGAAAACTCAAGGCTTGAAGTTCAAGTCTGATCGCTTGCCGCTCTACGGTCGTCCCCGCGCAGGCGGGAGATGTCGCAACACGCGGCGAGATTCCGGAATGACAACGAGCCTGTGCCCGGATGGAGATTTCCCCACCCGTCATTCCGGGATGCGCCTCTTGGCGCAGGCCCGGAACCACTGCGGGGAATCTCATTTGTGGCTGTGGATTCCGGGCTCGCGCGACGACGCGCGCCCCGGAATGACGGCGGATAATATCGAGCGAACGCCTCCCGCAACATTTCGTGATGGGGATACGCATTCCCGCCCGCTGAACCTCGCTTACGTTCGGCCTGTCCTGTTCGTGAGGGGCGCTTCTCGAGGGCGCTTTTGAAGCGGAGCAGGATGCGGCGCCTGCACGCATGGTTCGCAGCCGTGTCGTCCGGGAGGCGCGATAAACGCAGACGGCGCAAGCTTGTCTGCGGGGTCACCGTCCGGGCCAACTACGTGGCTCTGCCGTTCGCGGCTGGACGCGGTGCGGATGAAGGCGGCGAAAGCCGTCCGGATCAGGGGTCGAGTACCTCCCCCGTCCGCACCCGGAAGTACGGCCCTCTCGCCCAAAGTCCCGCAATGGAGCGCCGCAAGGCGATGCGCTTCCGGACACATCATCGCTTCGCACGCGATGCCGGAAGCGAGACAACAACAAGGTGCGCCTCGCGGCGCTCCATGCCCCTCATATTGAGGGCGCGAACGAGGCAGGCCTCGCACGCGCATGAGGGGCGCGACTAAAAGCTCACCTCGCGCATGGCGCGAGAACGATCACGCGCATGCTGTTTGAAAACTGAATCTGGAATGACGACAACAGGTCGCGGATCATAAAACTGTTGTCATGGCCGGACTTGTTCCGGCCATCCCGATAACGAAGGCACCGTGCTCACCTGATCGGGATCACCGGGACAAGCCCGGTGATGACAACTGTGGGGATGACCAACTGTGAACGGCGCAAGCTATCGCATCACACTCGATCGTCGCCCTCTGCTTTCGCGGGGACGACAAATGAATTTGATGACTCGCAAAACAAAACCGCCCACCTGATCGACAGGTGGGCGGCTTCGTTAGCCAGTCAGGGAGACGGGGCTTGTCTTATCCCTGCGGCTGATCGTTCGGCGGCGTCGGGCGCTGCTTGTGCTGCGCCATAAAGGCGTCGAACTCTTCCTTGTCCTTGGCGTGACGCAGGCGGTCGAGGAAGTCCTTGAACTCGGTCTGCTCTTCCTCGAGACGGCGCAGCGTCTCCATGCGGTAGTCATCGAAGGCGCGGTTGCCGCTCGAAGGCGCGTAGAAGCCGCGGCCTTCCATCCGGCTGCGCATCCGCTCCATCTTGTACTGCATGCGCTCCATCTTGTCGGCCCAGCGGCCGTGACGATCGTGAGACCAGCAACCCATGTTTCTGCTCCAGAGTGTGTAAGCGAGGGCGGCCAAACCCAGCGGCCACCAGATGATGAAACCGGCAACGATCAGGATGATCCGCCCGGGGTGAAAACGCGGCTGCCAGTCGTGCCGCGAGTCGTAGCTGTCATGATGCGGTTCGGCCCAGTCCGGGCGGCCCCATCGGTCGAGACGTGCAGTGTTGGCGTTTGCGGTGTTCGCCATAGGCGTCCTCCCAGTTTTCACGTGCCCGTGAATGTAAATAACATTTACATAGATAAAACATCCCGGGATTTTGTCAAGCGGGGGCCCCAGGGCTCCCGAAAAATTATTTGGGCGGACGGTGGTGGTGGTCGGTCGGGAACCCGAGACCCCTGAGGTAAATCAGCACGCCCGCTTCCAGCAGGTCCTCCGCCGACATCGGCAACTTGCGGCGCGCCGCGTCGCCGCGTCCGAACAGCGACGCAATGCCATGCGACATCGACCAGATGTGAAGCGCCATCATCATCGCGGGCGGGCGCGGCACGCCCGGAGGCGCCATCGCGACGAGCCGTTCGGACGCCGCGCGAATGATCGCGAACGCGCGTTCGGAAGCCACAAGCAGCGCCGGATTGCTCTCGAGCGGCACCCCGGATTCGAACATTGCCGAGTAATATGCGGGGTTTTCGCGCGCGAACGCGAGATAGGCCTTGCCGACCCGCTGGAACGCTGTCGGCGTATCGGGGCGGCCATCGTCCCAGGCCGCAGTGAGCTGAGATTCGAATTGTTCGAAGCCTTGCTGCGCTACACTGGCGAGCAACTCGTCGCGATCGCGGAAATGGCGATACGGCGCTGCCGGGCTGACACCGGCCGAGCGCGCGGCCTCGGCGAAGGTGAAACCCGCCGGGCCCTTGTTCGCAATCAGATCGAGCGCGGCTTGCACCAGCGCCTCCTTCAGATTGCCGTGATGGTAGCCGCCCTCGCGGCGGCCGCGGTTCTTCCAGCTCATTTTGCGTATCTACTCATGTAAACTCCTTTTACATGAGTCAGGCGGCGGCGTCACTAAACCTTTGTCCCCGTTGGCGAAGGCCCGCAGATCAAATCGACGGTTCCTTTGGCGATGGCTTCCAGCTCTGCGCGCGGCACGCGGGCACGGGAACGGATCGCCAGCGCCTCGACTGTCGATGCCGCGATCTGGGACAGGATCTGCACATTCGCTGTCGGCGGCAGTTCGCCGGTTTCAACCGCGACCTGGAAGCGTTTGGCGAGCGTGCGCTGGGTCGAGCCGAGCGCCCTCTGCACAAGAGGGCAAATCTCCGGATCGGCCATCGCTTCGGAGGTCGCCGTCATCACGGTGAAGCAGCCACGCGGACCGTTTTCACCGGCGAGATAGACGTCGAGCGCCGTGGCATAAATCGTTTCCAACATCTGCCGCAGCGTCAGCCCGGGCGCGAAAGCCGGGGCGAACTTTGCCGCCATCTCAGCGCGATAGCGCTCATAAGCCTTGAGAAACAGCTCCCGCTTGTCGCCGAATGTCCCGTACAGGCTCGGCCGGTTGATCCCCATCGCCTCGCTGAGATCGTCCAGCGAAGTCGCGGCGAACCCGCCATCCCTGAACGTGTCCATGGCCTTGCCGAGCGCCACATCCGGCTCGAAGGCGCGCGGACGGCCCCGCTTTTTCGGCGCTTCCGAAGGTGTTTTAGCCGGCTGTTTCTTTTTTTGTACCATATCGCAAATAATTCTCTTGACCGCATTTAATTTATGCGGAACGGTATAAAAATCAAGAACGGACCGGTTTCAACCAAGGAGACGCACCATGAAGTTCTATTTCTCCCCCCTCGCCTGTTCGATGGCAACCCGCATTGCGCTCTACGAAGCCGGCGCCGACGCCCGCTATCTGGAAGTCGATCCGAAATCCAAGAAGGTCCTTCAGGATAATTCGGATTTCTTCGCGGTGAACCCGCTCGGCCTGGTGCCGACCATCAGCACCGACGACGGCCTCGTTCTCACCGAGAACGCCGCGATCCTTCAGTATGTCGCCGATCGCTTTCCGGATGCCGGCATCGGATCGGGCACCGGCATCGAACGCAGCCGGTTGCATCAGTGGCTGTGTTTCATCGGCACCGAACTGCACAAGGGGCTGTTCCTGCCGCTGCTCGACAGGAAGGCTCCGGCTGACGTCCACGCCTATACGCTCAAGAAGGGCCTTTCGCGGCTCGACCATCTCAACAGCTACCTCGAAGGCCGCGAATTCCTGCTCGATCACTTCAGCGTCGCCGATGCCTATCTCGGCACGGTGCTGAACTGGACCATGGCGACGCCGCCGATCGACCTCAAGAAGTGGCCCGCGATCAACGATTACCTCACGCGGTTCAAGACGCGGCCGAGTGTGAGGAAAGCGCTTGCCGAGGAGTTCGAACTCTACAAGGCCGAGATCGCGCGCCACAAGGCGGCGGCATAACTCTCTGACGGCAACTTGACGCGGCGATGCATCCCCTCGCATCGCCGCTATTTTTCGAGCAGCCTGCGCTCCGATTCCTTGAGCGACCTCGAAAACACCTTCGCGTCGTCGAAGGCGCGCGCCAGCACTAGCGCGCCCTGGATTTCCAGCACGGCATGTTCGGCCTTGCGGCGGGCGGCGCTCTTGTCGTTGCCATGACGCCGCAGGGCGGCCGCCAGCGCATCGACCCAGCCAGCGAAGTAGACCTTCACTTTTTCACTGAACAGATCGCGCGACGCGCCGAGCGCGACCACACCGACGAGACAGACGCGCTGGCCTGAACGGAAATAGTCATCGGTCGCGGCATACATGTCCGCGATGCCCTTCACGGGATCAGGCGAGGTGCGGAGCGGCGCATAGATATTGTCGGCGAACCAGCGATCGATGGCGGCAAGGACCTCGTCCGCCATCTGCTCTTTGCCGCCGGGAAAGAAATTATAGAGGCTGCCCTTGCCGAGGCCGGTGGCGTCCGAGATCCGCGCCAGCGTGGCGCCCTCATAACCATGCGCGCGGAACACTTCGGCCAGTGAGGCCAGAATGTCTCCGCGTGCAGCATCGGTCTTCGCCATTGCAGTCCTCGCCGGTCTGCTCACTTCGGAACCGGCGCCAGGCCAGGAACATCCGCAGGCCGCGCGCCCGGCGCGGGCCAGTGAAACCGCCGCTCCGCTTCCTTGATCGCGACATCGTTGATGCTGGCTTCGCGCCGCTTCATCAGGCCGTGTTCGTCGAATTCCCAGTTTTCATTGCCATAGGACCGGAACCAGTTTCCGGCATCGTCATGCCATTCGTACTGGAAACGCACCGAGATAAAATTTTGGTCGAACGCCCACAGATCCTTGATCAGGCGGTATTCGTGCTCCTTCGCCCACTTGCGGGTGAGGAATTCGACGATCGCGGCGCGGCCCTGAAAGAATTCCGAACGGTTACGCCAGATGCTGTCTTCGGTGTAGGCGAGCGAGACCTTCACCGGATCGCGCGAATTCCAGGCATCCTCCGCCATCCGCGCCTTCTGCGCGGCGGTTTCTCTGGTGAACGGCGGCAATGGCGGACGCGACATGACGAAACTCCCTGATTGTACCGATAGGTACAACTTGTACCATCAGTACAATCCGTCAAGCGCCGAACGCCAGCAAAATCTCAGGCCGCGTCCTGGTCGGCCTTCATGGCGATGCGCAGCGCCTTCGGAATCGGCCGGGCGCGGCCGCCGGAAACGAACGCGACCTTGACCCGTGCCTCGACCAGCACCTCGTCGCCGCGCCGGACTTCCTGCGCGAGCGTGATCGACGCGCCCCTGATGTCGGCGGGCACCGTCACGACCTCGAGCACGTCGTCCATCCGCGCGGGCTTGAGGTATTCGATCTGCATCGAACGCACCACGAAGGCGAAGCCCGGCGCTTCGTTTTGGGCTTCCGCGAACAGCGCATGCTGGTCGGCGCCGAGCAGCCGCAGATAGTTGGTGCGGCCGCGCTCCATGAAGCGCAGGTAATTGGCGTGATAGACGATGCCGGTGAAATCGGTGTCTTCGTAATAGACACGCACCTGCATGACGTGTTTGCCGTCGCGGATCGATCCGTCGAGATGAATGGTCATGTTCCAGCTTTTGCGCAAAACACCCGCCGGCGCAAGCACCGTACCGCGCTACGAGATGGCGGCTGCCGCGCCGCCCAGTGTCACCAGCACGATTTCAGGCGGAACGCCGAGACGGAACGGCATGATGCTGCAACCAAGGCCACCGGAGACGATCACATCGCATTTCTCGCGGCTGTGGCCATACGCGAACTTGCCGCCATAACGCGTGGGCACCACGGGCGACCAGCCGAACAGCCTGACCTGACCGCCATGGGTGTGACCGCTTAGTTGCAGAGCCACGCGCGCGGGCACCCGCACCGCAACGTCGGGCTCGTGAGCCAGAAGGATCACCGGCGCATCGTCTTTGACTTTCGCCAGCGTCGCGGAAAGATCGTCGACGCCGATGCGGCTGACGGGCCGGAAGCGCCGCGCGGGCAGATACGCCAGTTGATCGCCGAGACCTGCCAGCCAGAACGCGCGGCCGTTCTTGGTCAGGCGCTGTGCATCGTTCTCGTAAACCGGGATGCCGGCAGCCTCGAGCGCACGCCGCGCAATGGTGTGGCCATCGCCTCCGCGCTGGATCGCCTTGTCTTCCCACCAGTCGTGATTGCCGAGGATCGCATGCACGCCGAGCGGCGCCTTCAACCCTGCCAGTACAGGCGCCCATTCGCTGGCAGGAATATAGCGCGTCACCTGGCGATGCCCGGCGACGTAATCGCCAAGCATCACGATGACATCCGCGTTCAGGCGATTGGTGCGATCGACGATGCCCTGGATGCGCTCCAGCGACATCCACGGATCGCAGGCATGAAGGTCGGCGATGACGGCGATCTTGAGATGAAAATCGGCAGGCCATTGCGGCGGCGCGACGCTGTAGCGCGTGACCCGAAGCCGGGCCGGCTCGACACCGAATCCATAGGCTGTGGTCGAAGCGCTGAAAGCGCCAAGCCCGGCGATGAAACGGAGGAAATGTCGGCGAGAGATCATGAACGGTTAAATCGCGATGCACCCCATCCATGCTCATCAATTGGAGCGAAATTACGGTTCCCCGTCGCTCTCTCCATTGAATAGCCCGAACTGCGACGGATCGCGCGACGGCTCAGCCAGGCCGAGGTGCCGGAAGGCATGCGATGTCAACAGCCGCCCGCGCGGCGTGCGTTGCAGATAGCCGCACTGGATCAGGAACGGCTCGATGATGTCCTCGATGGCGTCGCGCGGCTCGGACAGCGCTGCCGCCAACGTCTCGACGCCCACCGGCCCGCCGCCGTAATGCATCGCGATGGTCGTCAGGTAACGGCGATCCATCGCATCGAGGCCGGCCTTGTCCACCTCGAGCGCGCCGAGCGCATTGTCGGCGATCTTGCGATCGATCGCGCTCGCATCCGCAGCCGAGGCGAAATCACGCACCCGCCGCAGCAATCGTCCCGCGATGCGCGGCGTGCCGCGTGCGCGGCGGGCGATCTCGTTGGCGCCGTCGGCGGTCATGCCGATGCCCAGCACCCGCGCTCCACGGACGACGATCTTTTCAAGTTCTTCTTCGGTGTAAAAGTTCAGCCGGATCGGAATGCCGAAGCGGTCGCGCAGCGGATTGGTGAGAAGCCCCGCGCGCGTGGTCGCGCCGACCAGTGTGAATTTTGCCAGATCGATCTTCACCGAGCGCGCGGCCGGACCTTCGCCGATGATGAGGTCGAGCTGGAAATCCTCCATCGCCGGATAGAGCACTTCTTCCACCTGCGGACTGAGCCGGTGGATCTCATCGATGAACAGCACGTCGCGCTCTTCGAGATTGGTGAGCAGTGCCGCGAGATCGCCGGCTTTGGCGATCACCGGACCTGAGGTCGCGCGGAAGCCGACGCCGAGTTCGCGCGCCACGATCTGCGCCAGTGTGGTCTTGCCAAGGCCCGGCGGGCCGACGAACAGCACGTGATCGAGCGCCTCACCGCGTTTGCGCGCGGCGTCGATGAACACCTGAAGGTTGGCGCGCGCCTGCTGCTGGCCGACGAACTCCGACAGGTTCTGCGGACGCAGCGAGGTGTCGCCGATGTCATCGGCGCGGCGTTCGGGGGTGACGATGCGGGGCGAAGTCATGCGGCACTCACTTCGACAATTCCTTCAGCCCAAGCCGGATGAGCTGCGCGGTCTCGGCCTTGTCGCCGGCGTTGCGCGAGGCCGCCGCGATGGCAGCCGCCGCCTGCGGCTGACCGTAGCCGAGATTGACCAGCGCGGAAATCGCGTCGGTGACCGGACGCGGGGCGCGGTTCTCATCGAGTGCGCCCGAGAGATGCACTATCGCTGGATCAACCGTGCCGAAGGCCGGAGTCTTGTCCTTCAATTCAGTGACAATGCGCTCGGCGACTTTCGGCCCGACGCCCGGCGTGCGCGCCACCGCGGCCTTGTCGCGCAGCGCAATCGCATTGGCGAGATCGGACGGCGGCAAGGTGGAGAGCACAGCGAGCGCCACTTTAGCGCCGACGCCCTGCACGGTTTGCAGCAGCCGGAACCATTCGCGCTCCACATCGGTGCGGAAGCCGAACAACTTGATCTGATCCTCGCGGACATAAGTTTCGATGGCGAGCACCGCGGCGTCACCCGGTTGCGGCAGCGCCTGCAATGTGCGCGCCGAGCAATGCACCTGATAGCCGACGCCTTGCACATCGAGGATCACGTAGTCCTCGCCATAGGAATCGATCAGGCCTTTGAGTTTTCCGATCATCGGAAAGCCTCGACTGGATACACGAGCACGGCGACAAACCTCCCCTCCCCCTTGCGGGGAGGGGTCGGGGGTGGGGGTCGCATAGACAACAACTCGGAGTTACCCCCCACCCTAACCCTCCCCCGCAGGGGGGGAGGGAGCAGATCGCGCTCACCGTCACGCTTGATAATCGAAAGGTTCATGCGCCGGCGACTCTCAGCTTCAGCATCGCGCTCTGGCGATGATGGGCATGGGTGATGGCGATCGCCAGCGCATCAGCGGCGTCCGGCGTTTTCGGGTTTGCCTTTGGCAGCAGAACACCGAGCATGACGCGGATCTGGTTCTTGTCGGCGTGCCCGGCCCCGACCACGGTCTTCTTCACCTGGTTGGGCGCATATTCCGCGACCGCAATTCCGAACATCGCGGGCGCCAGCATGGCGACGCCGCGCGCCTGGCCGAGTTTCAGGGTCGACGCCCCATCCTTGTTGACGAAGGTCTGCTCCACCGCGGCCTCCAGCGGCCTGAAATCACCGAGCACGCGGGCGAGACCTTCATGAATCGCCAGCAGACGTTCCGCCAGCGGCGACGTTTCGCGGGATTCCACCGAGCCGCAACCGACATAGATCAGCCGGTTGCCGTCGATGTCGATCACGCCCCAGCCGGTCCGGCGCAGGCCGGGGTCAATTCCAAGAATGCGAATCGCGTTGGCTGCCATCCGCCGATCATACGCGAATCCGCCCCCGGCGTCCGGGGGTCACAACAGGGTCCCGCGCAGGATCAGCAACGCCGCGCTGAAATAAATCATCAGCCCGGTGACATCGACGAGGGTCGCGACAAACGGCGCGGATGCGCTGGCCGGATCGAATCCCATCCTCTGCAATGCAAAGGGCAGCATCGAACCGGCCACCGAGCCGAAGGTCACGACGCCGACCAGCGCGACGGCCACCGTCAATCCGACCAGCACCCAGTGCTCGCCGTAATCATAGATACCGAGCTTCTGCCACGCCACGACCCGCACGAGGCCGATGGCCCCCAGCAGCGCGCCAAGAATGAGACCTGTCGGCAGTTCGCGCAGCATCACCCGCCACCAGTCCGCCAGTTTCACATCGTGCAACGCCAGCGAGCGGATCAGCAGCGACGTTGCCTGCGAGCCCGAGTTACCGCCCGAACTCATGATCAGCGGAATGAACAGCGTCAGGACCAGCGCTTTCCCAAGCTCGCCCTCGAAATGCTGCATGACACTGGCGGTCAGCAACTCGCTGACAAACAGGACCGCCAGCCAGCCGCCGCGTTTGCGGATCATGTCGAGGAGCCCGATCTGCATATAAGGCTCTTCGGTTGCCGACATGCCGCCGAACTTCTGCACGTCCTCGGTACTCTCCTCGATGATGGCGTCGATGATGTCGTCTACAGTCACGATGCCGAGCAGATGCCCGGTCTTGTCGATGACCGGCACCGCGAGCAGATCGTGCCGTGTGATCAGCCGGGCAACGTCTTCGCGATCAATCAGCGGGAATGTGGTGACGGGCTGGCGGGTTGGAGCCAGCGTCAGGATGTGGGCGGACGGCTCGCCTGAGATCAGCCGGCGCAGGGTCACCGCGCCGACAAGACGCCGCGTGACGGGATCGAGCACATAAATCGCATAGACGGTTTCGCGGGAGCGCTCGACCTTGCGAATATGCTGAAGCGTCTGTTCGACGGTCCAGTTGCCGGGAACGCTGACGAACTCCGTCGTCATCATCGCGCCGGCAGTGTTCTCCGGATAGGCCAGCAGGCCGACAATCGCGCCGCGGGACACGTCATCGAGTCCGGCCAGCAACTCCGTCTTTGCAGGCTCCTCGAGCTGCTGCACGATGTCCGCCGCCATGTCGGCGGACATGCCCGCAAGCAAGGGCGCGGCGACATGACGGGGAAGCGCCTCGATGATCTCGGTGCCGAAGTCCAGTTCGGGCTTGTCGAGAATTTCAATCGCGAAATCACGCGGCAGCAGCCGCACAACGTCCGCGGCGTCCGACGGGGGGAGCTTGTTGAGAATTTCGACGGTGTCGGCGGCGTGCTCGCCGATCAGGGTCGCGGCCAGAACAGCCGCATTGAAAGCGCCTTCCCGCGCTGCGTGGGTATCAGTCATAGCTCACCTTCAGGTTCTGCCGGCAACGGCAGGGTCGGTGAGCTGGAGCGCTCTAGACCACTGGGACCGTTGTCGGCGAAATACGTGGACTGTCGCTTGGCATAGTTGATTGGTTTCCAATGATGGGCGTCGAACGCGAGCGAACGCACCCCCCGCGGCTGACATGATCCTTCAGCAGCGCGTCGTCAAGAAAAAATCTTCGGGGGACGGTCCGGCCTTATGCGCTCATCTTGGCGGCGAGCGCGTCCGAGACCTCGAAATTCGCATAGACGTTCTGGACGTCATCATGCTCGTTCAGGAGGTCGAGCAGCTTGAACAGCTTTTCGCCGGTCTCGTCGTCGACCGCGATGGTGTTCTGCGGCTTCCACACCAGCGCCGCCTTGCGGGCTTCGCCGAATTTTGCCTCCAGCGCCTTGGCCACTTCGCGGAACGTCTCCGGCGACGCGAAGACTTCATGGCCGTCTTCGCCGGACGCCACGTCGTCGGCGCCAGCCTCGATCGCCGCTTCCAGCATGGCGTCGTCGGACGCGACCTTGGCGTCGTATTCGATCACACCGACGCGGTCGAACATGAACGACACCGAGCCGGTTTCGCCGAGGTTGCCGCCGGACTTAGTGAAGTACGAGCGGATGTCGGACGCCGCGCGGTTGCGGTTGTCGGTGAGCGCCTCGACGATCACGGCGACGCCGCCGGGGCCATAGCCCTCGTAGCGGATCTCGTCGTAGTTCTCGCCCTCGTTGCCGATGGCCTTCTTGATCGCGCGCTCGATGTTGTCCTTCGGCACGTTTTCCGCGCGCGCCGCGGTGATCGCCAGCCGCAGGCGCGGGTTCATCGCCGGGTCCGGGGTTCCCAGCTTGGCCGCCACCGTGATTTCGCGGGCGAGCTTGCCGAACATCTTGGACCGCATGGCGTCCTGTTTGCCCTTGCGGTGCATGATGTTCTTGAATTGTGAATGTCCGGCCATAGGGGTCTCTCGAGTATCGGGAATCGCAGGCATCATTAACGCAAGTGCCAGGCGGCGCGGCGTTATAGGCCCGGAACGGTGAAATTTAAAGGCAGATCGGCCGATTTTCGGTACGGCGGTGTGGGATGCCGACTCACACGGCGGGCAAGAGTTAACCATGAGTTCATGCCGAGGTGCGATACTGCCTCCTATTACTCATATTCTAGAGCTCTCCTTATGGCGTTCGGACTTTTTCGGAAGCGGCTGCCAGAACAGGCGAAGCCGGACATTGCCCCTGACGCGCCGGTCGCGACGCCCGAACCCGCTGCCGCGTCCGATCACGACTCGGCCCGCGAAATCCTCGAACTGCTTGAGCTCGAACTGGTCGCAATGATCCGCCAGCTCGAGCGCGCGGCCAATTCGGTGGCCAGCGGCGCGCAATCCACCGCCACCACCCTGTCCGCCATCCGCCATCGCGCCGACGCCCTGACCGACCGCACCAGCGACGCGCAGGCCACCGCCGAGACCTTCTCCCAGGCCGCGGAAAAGTTCACCCAGTCGGCCCACGGCATCGGCGCGCAGGTCCGCGACGCCAGCAAGCTCGCCGACGAGGCCAGCGAAGCCGCGCGCGAAGCCAGCCTCAATGTCGAGCGGCTGCGGGAATCCTCCGCCGCCATCGGCAATGTGGTCAACCTGATCGCGACCATCGCCAAGCAGACCACGCTGCTCGCGCTGAATTCGACCATCGAGGCCGCCCGAGCCGGCTCCGCCGGCAGGGGGTTTGCGGTCGTCGCGTCCGAAGTGAAGGCGCTGGCGGTCCAGACCCAGAGCGCCACCGAAGAGATCAAGCAGAAGATCGACGCCCTGCAACAGGACGCCGCGACGTCGTTCGACGCGGTCCATCGCATCACCGCCGCCATCAATGCGATCAAGCCGGTGTTCGCGCATGTCAACGGCGCGGTGGCCGAGCAGAACGAAACCACCGGCGAAATCACGCAGAACGCAGCGTCGGCGTCGCAGTTCATCGCCTCGGTGGGAACGAGCAGCGCGGAAATCGACAACGCCGCCAAGGAAGCCGAAACCCACGGCGAGAGCGTGGCGCAGGCCGGCAAGGCCGTGACGATGTTCGCCGAAAAGCTGAAAACACGCTGCGCGGTGCTGTTGCGCCAGAACGAGAACGAAGAGCGCAAGGCCGAGCGCATGCCTTGCCGTCTTCAGATCGAGATCGCGACCCGGCCGACTCCGATCAAAGCCGAAGTGTTCGAATTGTCGGTGGACGGCATCCTGATCAGCGGTGCGGGTGCCGCTGCGATCCCGTCGCACGAAATACTGAGAGCGACGCTGGAAGAGATCGGCGCATGCAGCATCCGTATCAGCGGGCATACCGCCGGCGGCGCGCAGGCCGAGTTCGTCTCCCCTGATGCCGCACTCAAGGACAGGATCGAAGACAAGGTCTGGAGCATTCACGACGAGAACACCGAATTCGTGACGCGCGCCATGGAAGCCGGCGATGCGATCACCAAGATTTTCGAGAACGCCGTCGCGAAGGGCGATATCACCCTCGAGGATCTGTTCGACGAGGACTATGTGAAGATCGAAGGCTCCGATCCGGTGCAGTACCGCACGCGTTTCCTCGACTGGGCCGATCGCGCCCTGCCGGAAATCCAGGAAGCAACGCTCGCACACGATGCGCGGGCAGCCTTCTGCGCCACGATCGACCGCAACGGCTATCTGCCGGTTCACAACAAGATGTACTCGCATCCGCAGCGCGCGGGCGACGTCGCATGGAACACCGCGAACTCACGCAACCGCCGCATCTTCAACGATCCGGCAGGATTGGCCGCGGGCCGCAACACCCGCTCCTATCTGATCCAGAGCTACGCCCGCGACATGGGCAACGGCAAAACCATCATGATGCGCGAGATCGACGTGCCGATCCGCGTCAGGGGCCGTCATTGGGGTGGGTTCAGAACGGCCTACAAAATCTAAATCACCAGAACGCCGGCACGGCCCGTTCCAGCAACGGGCCGATCCGCACCGCGGCAACGCGTGTGGCAAGACCTGTCGCATCGTCGGTCTCGACCGCAAGGCCGCTCAGCGTTCCGACGCCGTCCGCCGCCTCAAAACGTCCTGCCGGATAACCGCGCAGGAAGCGTCCCAGCGGCTCCTCCTTCTGCATGCCGATCACCGATTCGTAGTCGCCGGTCATGCCGGCGTCGGTCATGTAGGCGGTCCCGCCGGGAAGAATGCGGTGGTCGGATGTCGGCACATGGGTGTGCGTGCCGACCACGATGCTGGCCCGGCCGTCGCAGAAATAACCGATCGACTGTTTCTCGCTGGTCGCCTCGCCATGAAAATCGACGAGCACGGCATCGGCAGCCTCGCGCAGCGGGCAGGCGCTCAGTTCGCGATCCAGGATGGCGAACGGATCGTCGAACGGCGGCATGAAGACACGGCCGATGGCGTTGACGACCAGGGCGCGCTTGCCGCTTCTTGTATCGATCAGCGCTGCGCCGCGGCCCGGTGTGCCGGGCGGAAAATTCGCCGGACGGATCAGACGCGGCGCGCGGTCGATGAACACCAGCGCCTCACGCTGATCCCACGAATGATTGCCGAGCGTGATCGCGTCCGCGCCGGCCTCCAGCAGTTCGTGATAGATCGCTTCGGTGATGCCGAAGCCACCCGCTGCGTTCTCACCGTTCACCACAACGAGATCGAGTTTCCAGTCGCGGATCAGTCCCGGAAGCGTCTCGTTGACGGCCACGCGGCCGCTGCGCCCCACCACATCGCCGACAAACAGAATTCGCACTTACTAGTGTCCTAAATCCGAAGTTCGCCTGTCCTGGCAGCGTCCTTCCGAGCGAACTTCGGATTTGAAAGGACACTAGCATCATTATCACTCTAGTGTGGTTTTGGTTCGCAAGTCCGCACCGGCCAAGCTGCACAACAAGGCGGACTTGCGAACCACCACACTAGTGGCCTCGCAGATCAATCAGCTCGCGTTCCGTTAGCACACAATCGAGTTGCTCGTCGTGCGGAAGTCGCGGCACGGTCTCGATTTCCTGCACTGCAAAAGCAACACCGATAACGGTAATTTTCTTGACGGCGCGGAGATTTTCCAGCGTGCGGTCGTAATAGCCCCGGCCGTACCCAATGCGGTGACCGGCGCGGTCGAATGCCGCCATCGGCACCAGCACGATGTCGGGATCGACATCGGGCGCGTCAGAAGACGGCTGAAAAATGCCGTAAGGTCCGCGCACGAGTCCTTCCTCCGGCTGCCATTCACGGAAGATCAGGGCGTGATCGCGCGCGATAATCACCGGCAGCGCCAGCACGGCGCCCCTGTCCGCAAGCGCGCGCATCAATGGAAACGGATCGAGCTCGCTGTTAATCGGCGAGTAGCCTGCGACGATGACACCGCGCGGCAGTTCAACCGGCAGGGACGTCGCCGCGATGACCCTTGCGGCATCGGTGCGCGCTTCGACGCTCAGCGCGTCACGCTGCGCCAGCGCGCCGCGCCTGAAATCATCTTTCAGATTGTCGAGAAACCGATTTCCATCCACCGCGGAGAGTCCTTGTCACCTCTCCTGCGGGGAAGAGCGCGGAGGCGAAAAGAAAGTGCGAAGCCACGATGGCCGTTGAAGCACTCGATCCCGGAGCACCTACGAAAGTAGGTGGGCACCATGTGACCGGATCCACGGACCCGGTCAGGGACAGTTCCCTGAAGGATCGATAAGGCCCCGGGGATATTATGGCTTCTGACGCGCGACGCAGCCTCGCACGGGCAATGTAACCACGATCAGGGCTCACCGCCAGCGGCGTACGGGCAATTAACGTGGGGATTAACCGATCGCGATTCCGTTGCGGGCCGGGCGATTCAGCGCCTGCGCCATCTTTTCGATCCGCTCGGACGCCGAATTCAGCGCATTGGCGACCGCCGATTGCGTTGCCCGGGCACGGTCCGCCGCCACGACACGGACGTCGCGCAGCGCGTTGAGTTCTTCCTCGAGCGCGCGAATCCGCTGCCCGGCATCCACGAGTTCGTCAGCGACGGTGAGTGCAGCCATCACGGTCAGGCGTCCATCGCCGATTTCGCCGAACTTACCGCGCAGGCTGGCGATGCGGGCCTCGAGGCTTTCCGCCAGCCGCAGCAGCCGGCTTTCCTGCCCGGCTTCGCACGCCATGCGATATTGCCGGCCGTTGATGGTGACGTTGATGTGGCTCATGGCCAGCGTCCTGAATCCGAAGTTCGCCCCATTCTGCAGCATGTCCTTAAGCGAACTTCGGATTCAAAAGGACGCTGGTAGTTATAAATTCTAGTGTGGTTTTGGTTCGCAAGTCCGCAACCGAGTGCGCCGTGACCATGATGCGGACTTGCGAACCACCACACTATTCTCCGGAATCGATCACCGAGCGGATGGTGTCGATGGCGACATCGAGGCGTTCCGCGATCTCGCGGTTGGTTCGCTCCAGCGCGCGCGACCGCACCAGCGTCCCGTCGAGTTCGTTGGCAAGCCGCGAGCGATCGGCGCCGAGCGCCTGAATCCGCGCACCCAGTTCGTCGTCCGCGCGGTCGAACTCCCGGCGCCGCTCAACGGCGCTTTCGAGCGCATCGAGCGCGGCCGCCAGCCGGCGCGTCGCGTGTTCAATGTCACTCACCCCGGATGGGGCAGGTTCAGGATTGGCAAGACCGTTGGTACTGCGATCAGTCATCACGGAACGGACGCCCTTCGAACTCTGGCCCGGCATGAAAAGCGGCGGACCGGCAAGCATTTAGGCGGATAAATTTACGACCCGGAAGAGCCGCGCGCAACGCTGGCCGCAAGCTATGCACACAAAGCGAAAACTCAGAGCAGAAAGGCTGCAATGCCCTTGGACTCAAGGGTTTCGCGATGCTATCCACCCCCTGGAACGTTTCCCCGGCCGTGGCATTTTTGAGACATGCGGCCACTTCCCACACCGAATTTCAGGCGGACATCTCATGACTGTGCGTGTCGACCCTTCCCGTATGGCCAATGCGATTCGCGCGCTCGCCATGGACGCCGTCGAAAAGGCGAAATCGGGCCATCCGGGCCTGCCCATGGGCGCCGCGGACATGGCCACCGTGCTGTTCACGCAGTTCCTGAAATTCGACGCCAGCGACCCGGCCTGGCCTGATCGCGACCGCTTCGTGCTGTCCGCCGGTCACGGCTCGATGCTGCTGTACGCGCTGCTGTATCTGACCGGCAATTCGTCGATGACCATCGAGCAGATCAAGAATTTCCGCCAGCTCGGATCGTTGACCCCGGGCCATCCGGAAAATTTCATCACGCCGGGCATCGAGACCACCACAGGCCCGCTCGGCCAGGGCATCGCCACCGCCGTCGGCATGGCGCTGGCGGAACGCCGCATGGCGGCTGAATTCGGCGGCGACATCGTCGATCACCACACCTACGTGCTCGCTTCCGACGGCGACCTGATGGAAGGCGTCAGCCAGGAAGCCATCGCCTTTGCAGGGCACCTCAAGCTCAACAAGCTGATCGTGCTGTTCGACGACAACGGCATTTCCATCGACGGCGCGATCTCGCTGTCGGATTCGGTCGATCAGGTAAAGCGCTTCGAGTCGGCCGGCTGGGCCGCCGAGCGCGTCGACGGCCACGATCAGAAAGCCATCGCGGATGCGTTGACCCGCGCGCAAAAGTCCGACCGCCCCACCATGATCGCGTGCAAGACGACAATCGGCTTCGGCGCGCCCAACAAGGCGGGCTCGGAGAAATCCCATGGCTCGCCGCTCGGCGCCGATGAAATTGCCGGCGCGCGCAAGAACCTGAAGTGGGATTCGCCCCCGTTCGAGGTTCCGCAGGACATTCTGGACGCCTGGCGTGCAGCGGGATCGCGCGGCAAGGACGCGCACGCGGCATGGATCAAGACCATCGGCACCAAGGACGCGGGCGTTCGCTCCGAGTTCGATCGCCGCATGAAGGGCCAGCTTCCTGCCAAGGCACTTTCCGACGCCGTGGCGGCGATGAAAGCCTCGCTCGCCGCAAGCCCGAAGGACATCGCCACCCGCACCGCCTCCGAACATGCGCTGGAAATTCTCTGCGCAGCCGTGCCGGAAATGATCGGCGGTTCCGCGGACCTCACTGGCTCCAACAACACCCGCGTCAAGGGCATGGTCGCGATCTCCGCCAACAATTACGGCGGCCGCTATGTCAACTACGGCATCCGCGAGCACGGCATGGCAGCTGCCATGAACGGCATGGCGCTGCACGGCGGCCTGATCCCGTATTCGGGCACGTTCCTGGTGTTCTCGGACTACCTGCGTCCGGCGCTCCGCCTCGCAGCCTTGATGGGCGAACGTGTGATCCACGTTCTCACCCACGATTCGATTGGTCTGGGCGAAGACGGCCCGACCCATCAGCCGGTCGAGCATCTGGCGGCGTTGCGCGCGATCCCGAACTGCAACGTGTTCCGGCCCTGCGACACCGTCGAGACGCTGGAGTGCTGGCAGTTGGCCCTCGAAGCCAAGGAGCGTCCGAGCGTGCTGGCGCTGACCCGCCAGAATTTGCCGCAATTGCGGCTGGCGAACGACGCCGGCAACAAGTGCGCCGCCGGTGCCTATGAAATCTCCAGGGCCGACGGCGAGGCGAAAGTCTCGATCTTCGCGTCCGGATCGGAGGTCTCGCTGGCCGTCGACGCGCAGAAGCTGCTCGCGGCGCGCGGCATTCCGACGCGGGTGGTCTCCGTGCCCTGCATGGACCTGCTGCTGGAACTGCCGAAGGCCCAAAGAGCCGCCATCATCGGCAATGCCCCGGTGAAAATCGCCGTTGAAGCCGCGATTCGTCAGGGCTGGGATGCGGTGATCGGTTCCGACGGCATTTTCGTGGGCATGGATGGCTTCGGCGCCAGCGCGCCCTACAAGGACCTGTACCGGCATTTCGGGATCACCCCGGAGGCGGTGGCGGAGGCGGCGCAGGCTGCCCAGAAGGCCTGATAACCCTTGCTAGTGTGGTGGTTCGCCAGTCCGCAACGTATTTCCAGCACGCCCATTTGCGGACTGGCGAACCAAAACCACACTAGAATCATGGATTCTAGTGTCCTTTTGAATCCGAAGTTCGCTATAGAGCGCGCTGCAAAACGAGGCGAACTTCGGATTCAGGACACTAGAACATTCGGGATTCAGGTGATTGCATCAAAGCGTCATTCGGGGCAAAAACCGCCTCGAAAATCGTCATTTCCGAACCGTTGAGGAGAACTTGAATGGCAGTCCGTGTCGCGATCAATGGATTTGGCCGTATCGGCCGCAACATTCTGCGGGCCATTTATGAATCCAAGCGCACGGACATCGAGGTCGTCGCCATCAACGACCTCGGGCCGGTCGAAACCAACGCCCATCTGCTGCGCTACGATTCCGTGCATGGACGGTTCCCGGGCACCGTGACCGTCGAGGGCGACTCGATCAGCCTCGGCAACGGCAAGATCAAGGTCACCGCGGTGCGCGATCCGGCGACCCTGCCCTGGAAGGACCTCGGCATCGACATCGCGATGGAATGCACCGGCATTTTCAGCGCCAAGGCCAAGGCTTCGGCGCATCTGACCGCAGGCGCCAAGCGCGTGCTGGTCTCCGCCCCATCGGATGGCGCTGACGCGACCATCGTCTACGGCGTCAACCACGACAAGCTCACCAAGGATCATCTCGTCGTCTCGAACGGCTCGTGCACCACGAACTGCCTCGCGCCGGTCGCCAAGGTGCTGAACGACACCGTCGGCATCGAGACCGGTTTCATGACCACGATCCATGCCTATACCGGCGACCAGCCGACGCTGGACACCATGCACAGCGATCTCTATCGCGGCCGCGCGGCTGCGCTGTCGATGATCCCGACTTCCACCGGCGCTGCGAAGGCCATCGGCCTTGTGCTGCCGGAACTCCAAGGCAAGCTTGACGGCGTCGCGATCCGCGTGCCGACGCCGAATGTCTCGGTGATTGATCTCAAGATCGTCGCCAAGAAGGCGACCACCAAGGAAGAGATCAACGACGCGATCAAGCGCGCATCCCAGCAGGAACTGAAGGGCATCCTCTCCTTCACCAACGATCCGAACGTCTCGATCGATTTCAACCACGATCCGAGCTCGTCGACCTTCGCCATGGACCAGACCAAGGTTCAGGGCGGAACGCTGGTTCGCGTGCTGTCGTGGTACGACAACGAGTGGGGCTTCTCGAACCGCATGGCGGACACCGCCGCTGCGATGAGCAAGCTGATCTGATCTCACCGGCTCTCGCCGCAACCCGTTAGTCGCAACGAGTCCTGATGTCCGGATTTCGCACCCTCGATGATGTCGACGTGAAGGGAAAGCGCGTGCTGCTGCGCGTCGACCTTAACGTGCCGATGGACAACGGACGCGTGTCCGACACCACGCGTCTGCAGCGCATCGCCAAGACCATCATCGAGCTGTCGGAAGCCGGCGGCAGGGTTGTGATCCTTGCGCATTTCGGCCGGCCCAAGGGACCTGACCCGAAAGAGTCGCTGAAGCCGGTTGCCAATGCGCTCGGCTATGTCCTGCTGCGTCACGTCGAGTTTGCGCCCGACTGCGTCGGCCCCATTGCAGAGATGGCCGTCGCCGCAATGAAGGACGGCGAGATTCTCTGTCTCGAGAACACCCGCTTTCATTCCGGCGAGGAAAAGAACGATCCGGCATTCGTCGCTCAGCTTGCGAAGCTCGGCGACATCTGGGTCAACGACGCTTTCTCTTGCGCGCATCGCGCCCACGCCTCAACCGAGGGCCTCGGCCGCGTGCTGCCGGGCTATGCCGGCCGCACCATGGAAGCCGAGCTCGATGCGCTCGGCAAAGCGCTGGAAGAGCCGGTCCATCCGGTGATCGCCATTGTCGGCGGCTCCAAGGTCTCGACCAAGATCGACCTTCTGGAAAACCTCGTCGGCAAGGTCGATGCGCTGGTGATCGGCGGTGGCATGGCCAACACCTTCCTGCATGCGCAGGGTGTCGATGTCGGCAACTCGCTCTGCGAAAAGGATCTCGCCACAACGGCGCTGCGCATTCTCGTGAAGGCGAATTCCACCAACTGCGCGATCATCCTGCCGGTCGATGCGGTGGTTGCCGAGAAATTCGAAGCCAACGCGCCGTCGCATGCCTATGGCCTCGACGCCATTCCGGCCAACGGCATGATCCTCGACGTCGGCCCGCAGTCAATCAAACGCATTGATGCCGCAATCGACGACGCCGCGACGCTGGTGTGGAACGGGCCGCTCGGCGCATTCGAAATGTCGCCATTCGACCGCGGTACGGTCCAAGCCGCCAAATATGCGGCAGCACGCACCAAGGCCGGCAAGCTGGTGTCGGTCGCCGGTGGCGGCGACACCGTTGCGGCGTTGAACCACGCAGGCGTGGGCAAGGATTTCACCTACGTTTCGACCGCCGGCGGCGCCTTTCTGGAGTGGATGGAAGGGAAACCTTTGCCCGGCGTCGAGGTTCTTAAGATACGCTAAAATTTCAACGGATCTGGCGCTCTTGGCGCTGACCTAAGACCACGGAGAACAAGCACACATGGCTCGCATCACGTTGCGTCAATTGCTGGATCATGCTGCTGAGAACGACTACGGCGTGCCGGCATTCAACATCAACAACATGGAGCAGGCGCTGGCCATCATGGACGCCGCCAGTTCTCTCGATGCGCCGGTGATCATTCAGGCTTCGCGCGGCGCGCGGTCCTACGCCAACGACGTCATGCTCAAGCACATGATGGACGCGGTGACGGAAATCCATCCCTCGATTCCGGTCTGCGTGCATCTCGATCACGGCAACGAACCCGCCACCTGCATGACCGCGATTCAGGCCGGTTTCACCTCGGTGATGATGGACGGTTCTCTCAAGGCCGACGGCAAGACGCCGGGCGACTGGGATTACAATGTCGGCGTGACCAAGACCGTCACCGACATGGCGCATCTCGGCGGCATCTCGGTCGAGGGCGAACTCGGCGTGCTCGGCTCGCTGGAAAGCGGTGAAGGCGAGAAGGAAGACGGTCACGGTTTCGAGGGCAAGCTGTCCCACGACCAGTTGCTGACCAATCCGGACGAGGCCGTGAAGTTCGTCAAGGAAACCCAGGTCGACGCGCTGGCGATTGCGATGGGCACCTCGCACGGCGCCTACAAGTTCACCCGCAAGCCGGACGGCGACATTCTCGCCATGAACGTGATCGAGGAAATCCACCGCAAGCTGCCGAACACGCATCTCGTCATGCACGGCTCGTCGTCGGTGCCGCAGGATCTGCAGGACATCATCAACAAGTTCGGCGGCCAGATGAAGCCGACATGGGGCGTGCCGGTCGCCGAAATTCAGCGCGGCATCAAGAACGGCGTGCGCAAGATCAACATCGATACCGACAACCGCATGGCGATGACCGGCCAGATCCGCAAGATCCTGAGCGAAAATCCGAGCGAGTTCGATCCGCGTAAATATCTCAAGCCGGCGATGGAAGCGATGACCAAGCTCTGCAAGCAGCGCTTGCAGGAGTTCAACACCGCGGGCCAGGCCAGCAAGATCAAGAAGGTTCTGACCACCGCCCAGATGGCGCAGCGTTACGCCAAGGGCGAGCTTCAGGCGAAGATCGCTTAGATCACGCGCCACCCTTCGAGGCCTCCGCTTCGCTACGGCACCTCAGGGTGACGACAAGAAGTGGTGGAGCGTCACCCTGAGGCGCGAGCCGCTGTTGCGGCGAGCCTCGAAGGATGGCCTGTTACTGAATAGTTTTTTTGAAACAGCGGGACCAGTCCCGCCCCTTTTTTGGCCGCAGTCTAGTGGTCCTGTTCTGACATTCGCATCCCATTTCAGCCGGCACCGCTGCGAATGTCAGAACAGTCGGACCACTAGCAATATAAGTTCTCGTGGAGTTTTAGATTTGACATTCGCCTGACCGATCTGCTGGAAAGTTGGGGGCGAATGTCAAATCTACTCCACGAGGGGCATCACACCGACATCATGGCCACGAAACCTCCCCCGCCGCGCCCCGCGCCACGGCTCTATCTGGCGACGCCACTCGTTGCCGATCCCGCGCAGCTTGCATCCGAACTGCCCGCGTTGCTGGCGGCGGCCGATGTGGCCGCGGTTTTGCTGCGGCTCACGAAGACCGATGAGCGCGGCATGATCCAGCGCGTCAAGGCGCTGGCGCCTGTGATCCAGCGAGCTGGCGCCGCGGCGCTGCTCGACGGCCATTACGAACTGGCGGCACGCGGCGGCGCAGACGGCGCCAACCTCATCGGCGTCGAAGCCATGCAGGAGGCGATGCCGACACTGAAGCCCGATCGCATTCTCGGTGTCGGCGGGCTGATCACGCGGCACGACGCGATGCTGGCCGGTGAAGCGGGCGCGGATTACGTGCTGTTCGGCGAGCCGGATGCGAATGGCGAACGGCCTTCGGCGGACGCGATCTGCGAACGGCTGGACTGGTGGGCCGAACTGTTCGAACCTCCATGCGTGGGCTTTGCGGCAACGCTGGATGAGGCACAGATGTTCGCGGCGGCCGGCGCGGATTTTGTCCTGGCCGGCGATTTTATCTGGCAGGATTCGCGCGGCGCGCAGGCCGCCCTGGTCGAGGCCAGCCAGGCCATTGCGCGCGGCTTCGAGTCGTCTCTTGCGCAAGCCACGGTCACGGGAGGATAAAACCGCGATGACCGCGCTTCGCCGTACCACGCCCCTTGCAGCCGCTCATGCAAGACTTCTTGCATCGGTCGTTGCCGGTGTTGTGGCGTTCTCGGCGAATGCTCTCGCGCAGGGCGCTCCGAATCCTTTTCCGGAGCCAATCAAACCGGAAGCGCCGCGCCCGGCCCCGAAATCCACCGCGCCGAAAGCTGCCCCACCGAAAGCCGACGCACCGAAACAACAGAAGAAGAGCGCACCTGAAAAGGCCGCCGCACCCGTCGTTCCCGACGATCCGAATGCCGATCTCGCTTACGGCGCCTACCAGATGGGCCTTTACCGTACAGCCTTCAACATCGCATTGAAACGCGCGCAGGAAACCGGCGATCCGAAATCGATGACGCTGCTGGGCGAACTCTATTCCAATGCGCTCGGCATCAAGCGCGACGACGCAAAGGCTGCGGAATGGTACAAGCAGGCCGCCGATCGCGGCGATCGCGAAGCCATGTTCGCGCTCGGAATGATGAGGATCGCCGGACGCGGCGGTCCCGCCAATCGCGATGAAGGTGCGCGGCTGCTGGCATCGTCCGCCAAGCTCGGCAAGGCAGCAGCCGCCTACAATCTCGGGCTGCTCTATCTTGAAGGACAGGTCTTTCCGCAGGACATCAAACGCGCCGCCGAGCTGTTCCGTCAGGCGGCCAATGCCGGAAATCCCGAAGCACAATACGCACTCGCGACCTTCTATAAGGAAGGCCGCGGCGTGGAGAAAAATCTTGTCGAGGCAGCGAAGCTGATGCGCGCCGCCGCGATGGTCGACAATCTCGATGCCGCGGTCGAATATGCCATCGCGCTCTACAACGGCACCGGCACGCCCAAGGATGTGCCCACCGCCATCGCGCTGCTGAACAGGGCAGCGCGGCAGAACAGTCCGATCGCGCAAAATCGCCTGGCGCGCATTCTTGTCGACGGACTCGGCGTTCCTGCCGACAAAGAGCAGGGCTTCAAATGGCATCTGATCGCGAAGACCGCCGGGAACGGCGATCCTGACCTCGACGCGAAGTTTGCGCAGCTATCTCCGATAGAAAAAGCGAAATCCGAAGACCTCGCCAAGAAGTGGTTTGGCACGAAATGAGCCGGGTCTTTGTTACTCGGAACGAAGCTCTCATTTGACGCGTTTTCTTAACGCAAACCGGTCCCCGCTTCGCTCGAAAACGCTATGAACGCCCTTGACGTGCCTGTGCTTTGACGCCAAGCATCCCGCAGCAACAAGCCCCCACCCTCATCCAGCAAGCCGAGACAATGCTTCATTCAGCGCTCATCAACGTCATGGTCAAGGCCGCGCGCCGCGCGGGCCGCAGCCTCAGTCGCGATCTTGGCGAGATCGAGAACCTTCAGGTGTCGCTGAAGGGTCCGGCGAATTTCGTGTCGCTCGCCGACAAGCGCGCGGAACAGATGCTCTATGATGATCTGACCAAGGCGCGGCCGGGTTACGGATTTCTCGGCGAAGAAGGCGGCACACGCGAAGGCACCGACAAGTCGAACACCTGGATCGTCGATCCGCTCGACGGCACGACGAACTTCCTGCACGGCATTCCGCAATTCGCGATCTCCATCGCTCTGCAACGCGAAGACACCATCATCGCAGGTGTGATCTACAATCCCGCCACCGATGAACTTTACATGGCTGAGCGCGGCAAGGGCGCGTTCCTCAACGATCAGCGCCTGCGCGTCGCGGCCCGCAAGCAGCTCAACGAATGCGTGGTCGCCTGCGGCCTGCCGCACATCGGACGCGGCGATCACGAACTCTCCCGCCGCGAAATGGCCGAGATACAAAATCGTGTCGCGGGCCTGCGCCGCTTCGGCGCGGCCTCGCTCGACCTCGCCTATGTTGCAGCCGGACGTCTCGACGGGTACTGGGAGCGCAATCTTCAGCCGTGGGACATCGCAGCCGGATTGATCATGGTGCGCGAGGCCGGCGGCGTCATCAGCGGCATCGAGGGCGGCGACACCGCAATGGCGACAGGCCATGTCGTCTGCGGCAATGAGACGATCCAGCGCGAACTGGTGAAGATTCTGAAGCCGCTGGGCTAAGCAGCACAATAGCCAGCCGTTATTACGAGCGAAGCGAAGCAATCGAGGCTTCGCGCGCGGTTTTCTGGATTGCTTCGGCGCTCCGCTCCTCGCAAATGACGAGGAGACACTTTATTCGACCCACCCTGAGTTACCGATGGGACGGATGCGCTCCGGAAAAACCGGATCATATCCTCGCCTCAGCAGTTGACCGAGAACGCCATTGTTACCGACGCCAGTTTCGGGCGTGGTTCCGCAGTTGGGGTCAATTCGGCGATGGTGTCTTTTTTCCCGCCCCCGCTGTGCCATATTGATGCTGACACGTTCCACGGACAAGGATTGAAGATCCGCCATGGCAAAGACTCCTCCACCCAGCACAGCAGCCGACATCGCCGTCACAAAACTGTCGACACCGCGCATCTTTCTGGTCCGGATGCTGGTATTTCTCGTTCTGTGCAGCCTGCTTGTTGTCGTGCTCTACAAGCAGATCTGGGTGGCGTTTCTCGCCAATCCCGGCCTCAACGCGCTGATCGCCGGCGTCCTGGCCATCGGTATCATCCTGGCCTTCCGGCAGGTGATCCGGCTTTATCCCGAAATCTCGTGGGTCAACAGTTTCCGCATTTCCGATCCCGGCCTTGCGGTCGACCGGCGCCCCACGCTACTCGCACCAATGGCGGCCATGCTCAGTCATCGCACCGGCGGGCGCATGAGTATTTCGCAGCAAACCATGCGCCATATGCTGGATTCGATTGCGACCCGTCTCGATGAAGCCCGCGACCTGTCGCGGTACATGACGGGACTTCTGGTGTTTCTCGGCCTGCTCGGCACGTTCTGGGGCCTGATCGAGACCGTCGGCTCGGTCGGCAAGGTGATCGAGGGCCTGAAGGTCGGCGGCGATGCCGGCTCGGTGTTCGACACGCTGAAGGAAGGCCTCGCCGCCCCGCTCGGCGGCATGGGCATCTCGTTTTCGTCCTCGCTGTTCGGTCTCGCCGGGTCGCTGATCCTCGGCTTTCTCGATTTGCAATCGAGCCAGGCGCAGAACCGCTTCTACACCGATCTCGAAGACTGGCTGGCGGAGACCGTGCAGGAGTATTCCGCCGAGGGTCACGCGGTGAACGGCGATCTTAATCCCGCGCTCGACCGGCTGCGACTGGCCGTCGAGGAAATGGGATCGAGCCGCACAGCCTCCACCGCGATGGCCAATCTCGCCGAAGCGATTCAGGGCCTGGTGCATCACATGCGCACCGAGCAGCAATTGATCCGCGAATGGGCCGACGGCCAGGGCGAGCAGAACAAGGAAATCAAACAGCTTCTGGAGCGTCTCGCCCGTCAGCCCGAAAACAATTGAGCCGGAGATAGCAGCTTATGGCGCTTTCGCGTTCACGCCGCAGCGACAGCGGCTTCAATTACTGGCCGGGCTTCGTCGATGCGCTGTCGACGCTGGTTCTCGCCATTGTGTTTCTGCTGTCGGTGTTTCTCGTGGTGCAGTTCTTCCTGTCGCAGGAGGTCACCGGCAAAGACAAGGCGCTTGAGCGGCTGAATGCGCAGATCGCGCAGCTCAATGATCTTCTCTCGCTCGAAAAACTCGGCAAGCTGAACCTCGATGAGCAGCTCTCGCAAATGCGCGCGGGGCTTGCGTCCGCCGAGGCCGAGCGCGACCGCGTCAAGGGTCTGTATGACGGCCTCGCGGGAGCCGGCGCGAGTGCACAAGGCCGCGCCACCGAACTCGGCAAGGCGCTCGACTCGGAGAAACAAGTCTCGGCGCGCGCGCTGGCGCAGATCGAAGTGCTGAACCAGCAGATCAGTGCGCTGCGCCGGCAGTTGGCCGCGCTCGAAGAAGCCCTCGATGCATCGGAAAAACGCGACAAGGAATCCCAGACCCGGATCGCCGATCTCGGCCAACGGCTCAACGTCGCGCTGGCCCAGCGCGTGCAGGAGCTGTCGCGCTATCGCTCCGAATTCTTTGGGCGACTGCGCGCCATCCTCGGCAACCGGCCGGATGTCCGCATCGTCGGCGACCGTTTCGTATTCCAGTCCGAAGTGTTCTTCGACACCGGACAGGCGCTGCTGCTACCGGAAGGCCGCGCCGAACTCGACAAGCTCGCCACCGCGCTGATCGATCTCGACAAGCAGATTCCGGCGGAGATCGCCTGGGTGCTGCGCGTCGATGGTCATACCGACGTGCGGCCGATCAACAGCCCGCAGTTCAAGTCGAACTGGGAACTGTCATCGGCGCGCGCGATCTCGGTGGTGCAGTATCTGATCTCGCTCGGCGTACCGTCGCAGCGTCTGGTCGCGGCAGGGTTCGCGGAATTCCAGCCGCTGGACCCTGAGAAAACCGAAGAAGCCTACAAGCGCAACCGCCGCATCGAATTGAAGCTGACTGAGCGATGATCCGCACGTCGCAGACCTGCACGCGATCATGAGTGCATCCTTCACGCTGCGGCCCTACGCGGCCGGCGATGAGAACGCAGCCATCGATCTTTGGTTTCGTACCTGGCAGCAGGCCTATCCGTTGATCGATTTTGCGCAGCGGCTGGAGGGCTGGCGCGCGCGCTGGCGGGACGAACTGGTGCCGGTTGCGCAAATCGTCGTCGCGGAACGAAACGGCGACATGGCGGGCTTCGTCACCATCGATGCATCGGGCTATCTCGACCAACTCGTGGTCGCACCCGAAGTATGGGGATCTGACCTCGGCAATGTGCTCATCGGCAAGGCCAAGGCGATGTCGCCGGGCGGCATCACGCTGCTGGTCAACACGGATAACGCCCGCGCGATCCGCTTTTATGAGCGCAACGGCTTCGTCCACACCCATGACGACGTCAATCCGGTGTCGGGACGAAAGGTCTACGGCATGGCGTGGAAGCCGTGAGAGTTCTCAGGCGGCTTCCAGCAATGCCACGGTGCCCTGCCCGCCGTCGGCGCAGATGCTGACAATGGCGCGGCTCCCCTTGGGCATCGCCGCCAGCTCCTTGACCGCCTGACTGAGGATTCGCGCGCCGGTGGCGCCGAACGGATGGCCGAGTGCGGTCGAGCCGCCGTTCGGATTCATACGCTCGCGCGGAAACTTGCCGAACTCGGCTTTGACGCCGGCCTTGTCGCGGATGAATTCCGGGCTCTCCAGCGCCTTGATATGCGCAAGCACCTGCGCCGCGAAGGCTTCGTGGATTTCCCAGAGCTGAATGTCGGCGTAGGTCAACGAATGCCGCGCCAGCAACCTCGGGATCGCATAGGGCGGCGCCATCAAGAGGCCTTCGGTGCGGAAATCCACCGACGCGATTTCCCAGTCGACCAATTTCACGCGCGGCGTGTTGGAAGGAAGCTTCTCCAAGCCCTTTTGCGACGCCACCCAGATGCTCGATGCGCCATCGGTGAGCGGTGATGAATTGCCGGCGGTCAGCGTGCCCTTGCCGCTGGTGCGATCGAATGAGGGCGACAGCCGCGCCAGCTTCTCGAGCGAGGTATCCTTGCGCGGAATGGTGTCGCGTTTCACGCCGTCGAACGGAATCACGAGGCCATCGAAAAACCCGCGGTCCCATGCGGCGACCGCACGCTGATGGCTCTCCAATGCGATCTGGTCCTGCGCCTCGCGCGAGATGTTCCAGACCTTGGCGGTGATTTCGGTGTGCTCGCCCATGCTCATGCCGGTGGTGCGATTGCTGACCGCCGGAATGTAAAGACGCACATCGCTGAGCTTGAGATCGATGGCATGGGTGAGTTTTTGTCCGAGCGATCGCGAAGTCTGGAACTGGCGCACCCAGTTCGACAACGACATGCCGAGGCCAAGCTGAACCTGGCTGAGGCTGTCGACGCCGCCGACCAGTGCGAGATTGCGCACCTCACCGTCGATCATGCCGGCCGCCTCGAACACGCCCATCATGCTGGTGGAACACGCCATGACGGTGGAATAGGCCGGCACCGTCGGATCGACCCCGGCGTCCATGAGGATTTCGCGCGCGATGTTGCTCCAGGTGAGGTTGGGCACCACGTTGCCCCACACCGCGAAATCCGGCTTGCCGCCGTTCAGCCGCTCGACCATGTGCTTGACCACCGGGACCGACAGCGCGATGGCGTCGACGCCGCTCAGCGGGCCGTCGACTTTCGCGAACGGCGTGCGGAGGCCCGCGGCCAGCCAGACATCGGTTTTTACGGATTGCGCCATCAGATACTCCCGGATCGAACGCCGGAACCGGCGCCTTTTTGAACACTATTCGATCCGGCGGAGGGCATACAAGCCGACGGCGCGCAGAGCGCGCCGGGCCGTAAAGATCGGAGGATCAGTGCGCGGCGAGCAGCGCTTCGTTCGGCAGCCAGCCCGCCATCGCGGCCTGCTTCCAGCTCTCGCAGGGAATCTCGGTGGCGCGATGCAGTGGCTTCTCGAAGCGCACCTGCCGCCAGTCGCTCGGCATTCCCGCGAAGACGTAGCCCGCCTTGCGGGCCAGCCCGATCATCTGCTCATTGTTGCGAAAGGTTTCGCCGAACAGCCGCGATGCGCCGAGTGCCGCCGCGCGGCATTCGAGATTGGACAGCATCGCCGAACCGATGCCCTGGCCCTGCCAGGCATCACCAATCGACAGTCCGAATTCGGTGTTTTGCGTTTCCGCGTCGTAGCTGTAGCGGGATTCGCCGACAATGGTCTCGATACCGTCGACTTTCATTTCGGCAATGACCGCGAAACGGCTGCCCTCGCCGATATGCAGGGCCTTGTCGAGTTCCGACGGCGGCAACTCGCTGGCGGCCCCCATCAGACGATTGTAGCGCGACTGCCGCGACAGCGACCGGAAGTAAGACAACAGCGCATCGCCATCCTTAGGCTCGATGAAACGCACCGTCAGCGGCTTGCCGTTTTTCAACCGGACAACATCGGTGTAACGGCCGAGGTTGCTCAGGACAAAGCGATGATCGGTTTCGGCCAGCATGGCGTGCTCCATCGGCTTTCGTGCGAGAAGAAAAAGCGAGTCTGATCCGGGGAGGAGGACGAAGACGGATCAGACTCGCGGCAGGCGCTTACGCTCGCCAGAAGGGCTTGTTGGCCTCGTAGGCGAAGTCGCTCCAGCTCGCGCCGACATCGTGAAAGTCCTTGTCGGTGAGGCGGGCCAGTTCGGCCCGGCGCTTGGAGCGCTCGCTCCAGGTGTGCAGCAGATCGGAGATCGCAGCCGCAACCGGGTGGCGAAGGGTCGAGTGATGATGATTTGTCATCAAGTTGGTGGTGTAAGCAGACATGGTAGCCTCCTGAAACAAATTTGATAGTGCGAATATCTGCTCGCGAACCCCCATTGACAAACGATAGCTTGTCCCCTGTAATATGAGATAATATCATGCATTAGAGGGGCCGATGACCGCCAGATTGCCCTCGCTCAACGGTTTGCGCGCATTCGAGGCCGCCGCACGGCACCTCAGTTTCACCCACGCCGCGCAGGAACTGAACGTCACCCAGACCGCCATCAGCCACCAGATCCGGCGGCTGGAGGAAGAACTCGGCATCCGGCTGTTCATCCGGCAGAGCCGCTCGCTGGCGCTGACGCCGCAGGCCGCCGAATATCTGCCGGGCATCCGCGCCGCATTTCAGGACTTGCGCACCGCCACCGACCGCCTGCTGCGAAAGGGTGACGATCGCGTGCTGACGATCAGCACCCTGACATCGCTCGCGGTGAAATGGCTGCTGCCGAGATTGTCGTCCTTTCAGGAACAGCATCCGGAGATCGATGTGCGGATCACCACCTCGACCGAGCTGGTGGATTTCCGCACCAGCAATGTCGACGCAGCGATCCGCTACGGACAAGGACGATGGCCGGGATTGGATGCCGAGTGGCTGATGGCCGAACATCTCTTTCCGGTTTGCAGCCCGAAGCTGCTGACGGGCGAGCGCGCGCTCAAGCGGCCGGAAGATCTGGAACACGCCACGCTGCTGCATACGTCCAGCACTATCGACGACTGGCGCCTTTGGCTCACGGCCGCAGGCCTGCCTGCTCACCTGTCGCAAAACCGCGGGCTGACATTCGATCTGGCCTTTATGACCATTCAGGCCGCCATCGATGGTCTTGGCGTCGCCATGGGCCATACCGCCTATGTCGCGGACGACGTCGCGAACGGACGTCTGGTGGTGCCGTTCAATGTCTCGATGCCGTCGGCGGGCTACTACTTCGTCACGCCGCAAGACAGGCCGGTGGCATCGAAATTAAACCTGTTTCGCGAATGGCTGAGAACGGCGGCGAAGTAACAGCATGCCCACGATATGGGCATGCTGCATAGACTCGCATCACCACGCAGATAAAGCCGGCGAGAATTTTCGCCCGGAACTCCAAAAAACATTGCCCGATCAAAGCCGACCGCTGTTGGCACGACGATTGCTCCACCCGAAGCACAGTCAATGACGACTGCGGTCCGATAGGAGCTCGGCGCATTCGTCACGATGCCTGACTTACGCATGCGCGTTCCTGTTTCGGCCGACCCTCATTGGCAAACAGGACACAATGAATCAGACGGCACGAGCGCGCGGACGAAAGCTCCCGATACGCGACATCAATGACGGCAAACAGGTGCGCTACGCGCGCAGCCTGCGCTGCTGCCGAGTCGCGCGCGACGGCCATCATTCCAAATCCAGCCCGCGCGATCGACATCATGCGGCCGAGATAACGCCCGCGATCCATGAAGGACGCCGGGCGTTTTTGATTTTTACTGCGAACAAAGAGGATCTGTGATGGCCTATCTCGCGCCTTCGGAATTCGTCACCAAGATGGTGGATGCCGGCGAATCCAAAATCTTCATGTCCACCAGAGACACGGTCATCCGCGCCTATATGGCGGGTGCTATTTTGGCGCTGGCGGCATGGTTCGCCGTCACGATCACGGTGAACACCGGCCAGCCGCTGGTCGGAGCGCTGCTGTTTCCGGTCGGATTCTGCATTCTGTATCTGCTCGGATTCGACCTGTTGACCGGCGTGTTCGTGCTCGTTCCACTTGCGCTGATCGACAAGCGGCCGGGTGTGACGCTGGCCGGCGTTTTCAGAAACTGGGGTCTGGTGTTTGTCGGCAACTTCGCCGGAGCCTTCACGGTGGCCTTTCTGATGGCATTCGTGACGACCTTCGGCTTCTCACAAGAGCCCGACAAGGTCGGCGCCGCTATCGGCCACGCCGGCGAGGCCCGAACGCTGGGTTATGCGGCGCACGGCGCAGCCGGCATGGCGACATTGTTCTTCCGCGGCATGCTGTGCAACTGGATGGTCTCGACCGGGGTCGTCGGCGCCATGATCTCGACGACGGTGCCCGGCAAGGTGATTGCGATGTGGATGCCGATCCTGGTGTTCTTCTACATGGTCTTTGAGCATTCCGTGGTGAACATGTTCCTGTTTCCATCGGGGCTGCTTCTGGGCGCGAAGTTTTCGTTCCTGGACTATCTCATCTGGAACGAGATCCCGACCGTGATTGGCAATCTTGTCGGCGGCCTCGCGTTCACAGGCCTGACCCTCTACGCCACCCATGTCAGGACGGCGCCGAAGCGCGCGGCGGTTCGCGCGGTCTCCTGATCCCACTTGCAGGAAGGAGCCCCGGCCGACAAGTTGGGGCTCCTTTTTCGGCAACATCAATGTCGCGTGAATTGCAGATATCGGTCGGACAGCATTCTGATAAGGGTCGCAAGGAGACCAATCAGGATTTTTACGGCGTTCTGATTCCGGCCGAGCCGCTGTTGAGCGTGAAAGGCATTGCCATTGCTTTGGCGGATGGCATCAGCAGCAGCACGGTCAGTTCGGTCGCGAGCGAATCCACCGTCAAAAGCTTCCTGACGGACTATTACTGCACATCGGAATCATGGTCGGTCAAAACGTCGGCGCAGCGCGTCGTGGCGGCGACGAATTCATGGCTGCATTCGGAAACGCGGCGAAGCCAGTACCGTTACGACAAGGACAAGGGCTACGTCTGCACCCTGAGCGCAATGGTCATCAAATCCACCACCGCGCACATCTTCCACGTGGGCGACTCGCGGATCTACCGACTCGCCGGCAACACCCTCGAGCAACTCACCAACGATCATCGCGTCGTCATCTCGTCGGAACAGAATTATCTCAGCCGCGCGCTGGGAATCAATCCGCAAATCGAAATCGACTATCAGGCGCTGCCGATCGAAAAGGGCGATGTGTTCCTGCTCGCAACCGACGGCGCCTATGAGCATGTCGGCGACCGCTTCATCGCGAAAGCCATTCACGACAACGCCGATGATCTGGACCGGGCCGCGAAACTGGTTGTCGAGCAGGCCTATCTGAAAGGCAGCACCGACAACCTGACCGTCCAGATCGTGCGCATCGATCAGTTGCCGCACGGCGAAGCCAACGAGGCGTTCGGGCAGACCACTGAGCTGCCGCCGCCTCCGCTTCTGGATGCGCGGATGGTTTTCGACGGCTACCGGATCGTCCGGCAAATTCATGCCAGCAGCCGAAGCCACATCTATCTGGCGGTCGATACCGAAACCGATGAACTGGTTGCCATCAAGATTCCGTCAATCGATCTGCGCGGCGATCCGGCCTATCTGAAACGCTTCATGATGGAGGAGTGGATCTCCCGGCGCATCGACAGTCCCCATGTGCTGAAGCCCTGCCTGCAATCCCGAAAGCGCAACTTTCTCTATGTCGTCACCGAGTTCATCGACGGCCAGACCCTGACCCAGTGGATGATCGACAATCCAAGACCGGATCTGGAAACGGTACGCGGCATCGTGGAGCAGATCGCCAAGGGCCTGCGCGCCTTCCACCGGATGGAGATGCTGCATCAGGATGTCAGGCCGGACAATATCATGATCGACAAAACCGGAACGGTGAAGATCATCGATTTCGGTTCGACCAAAGTCACCGGCGTCGTCGAGGCGACCCCGTCCATCGACGCTAACATCCTCGGCACCGTGCAATACACCGCGCCGGAATATTTCCAGGGCGACAGCGGTTCGCCGCGCTCCGACATGTTCTCGCTCGGCGTCATCACCTATCAGATGCTGACGGGAAAATTGCCCTATGGTGCGCAGATCGCAAAAGCGCGAACGAAATCAGACTACAGAAAGTTGAAGTACAACTCCGCGCCCGACGACAGCCGCGGCATCCCACTCTGGATCGACGAGACACTGAAGCGCGCCGTGCATCCGGACCCGCTCAAGCGCTACGAGGCGTTATCGGAATACGTTTTCGATCTTCGCCATCCCAACGCGCGCTATCTGAACGCATCTCCCACGCCGCTGATCGAGCGCGATCCCCTGCTGTTCTGGAAAGGCCTGTCGGCGATTCTGGCGGTCATCATTGTCGTGCTGCTGGCGATCCAGCACGGGGTGCATCGCTAGCGGCTGATACCGCAACGCTGGCGGCGCGGACGGCAAGGTCGTGAAAATGGAGCGCCATTCAGAACAACCCGCGAACTTTTACACCCTTGAATTTGCTACATAATTACAAAGAGGCTTCTCACCTTCCACAGTCGTCACGTCCGTTTCAGCAGGCGAGCGCCGGCTCGCTTCAATCCCGGCCACATTGAGATTCGACAAGGATATCCCCATATCATTTTCGTAAGGGAGTCCTTGCTGTGCAGACCGTACAGGCGACTCTTGCTGCGGCAATTGCAGCCGCCGCTTTGGTTTTCTCTCCCCTTCCCGCCTCGACGGAAGAGAGCGGCAAACTTGTGCTGACGATCGCGATCGATGGAGCGATCGGACCGGCGACCACCGGGTATGTGAAGGACGCTTTGGCCAAGGCACACGAACGACACGCAGACGCGGTCATTCTTCGTCTGAATACGCCGGGTGGCCTCGCCAGCAGCATGCGCGAGATCATCTCCTATATGCTGGCCTCGCCCGTTCCCGTCATAGGTTATGTTGCTCCGTCCGGAGCCCATGCTGCCAGCGCCGGCACTTATCTCCTCTATGCAACGCATATCGCCGCAATGGCGCCGGGCACCAATCTCGGCGCAGCGACGCCTGTGCAAATCGGCAGTCCGGTGCCGGGCCTGCCGGGCATCATCCCCGACAAGGACAGCAAGGACAAAAAAGACAACGCCCAGCAAACGGAGCCGAAGGATGCAATGACGGCGAAGGCGACGAACGACGCCGTCGCATTTATCCGCAGCCTGGCCGAGCTGCGAGGACGTAACGCCGATTGGGCCGAGAAAGCCGTCCGCGAGGCAGCCAGTCTTTCCGCAAGCGCCGCGTTGCAAGCGAATGTCATCGATCTCATCGCGCGCGATCCGGCCGAACTGCTCAAACAAATCGATGGCCGCGTCGTGGAATTGCCCGGTGGCGACAGACGGCATCTGGCGACGAAGGATGCGACGATCGAGACGATCGACCCCGGATGGATCTCGCAATTTCTGTCGATTATCACCAACCCCAACGTCGCCTTCATTCTTCTGCTGGTTGGCATCTACGGTCTGATTTTTGAATTCATGTCTCCTGGCGCCGTCGCGCCCGGCGTGGTCGGCACGATCTGTCTGCTGCTGGGCCTCTATGCCCTCAACCTGCTGCCGATCAATTATGCCGGCCTTGGGCTGATGATGGTGGGGATCGCGCTTCTGACTATCGAGGCCTTCAACCCGACCGTGGTTCTCGGCCTCGGCGGAGCCATCGCCTTCGTCCTCGGTGCGCTGATGCTGTTCAGGATCGAAGCGCCCGGATACCGGCTGTCATGGACGTTCGTCGGCATCGTGACGGCGATGTTCATCGGGCTGATTCTCATCGTGCTCGGCTCGCTTCGGCGCACCCGCAAAGCTCCAGCACAAGTCGGCGCGCAGGCCATGCGCGGCCTGCCCGCCGAGGTTCTCGACTGGAACGATATTGAAGGCCACGTCTTCACGCAGGGTGAGCGCTGGCAAGCCCGCGGCACGGAAGCGTTCAAGCCCGGAGAGATGGTCGAGGTGGCCAGCATAACGGATCTGACGCTGATGGTGCGTCGCCGGCCGGCGCTCAACACCGGTGAAGGAGGTGTGCGATGATGCTCGATTACGCAACCTATATGCTGCTCGCGATCATCGTGATCGTATTTCTCTCCTCCGCCATTCGCATTCTGCGGGAATACGAGCGCGGTGTCGTCTTCACACTCGGACGCTTCACCGGCGTAAAAGGTCCGGGCCTCATTATCCTGATTCCGTTCGTGCAGCAGATGGTGAAGGCCGATCTCAGGGTGATGGTGCAGGAAGTGCCGCCTCAGGACGTAATTTCGCGCGACAATGTCTCGGTCAAGGTGAACGCCGTTCTCTACTTCCGCATCATCGATCCCGAGCGCGCGATCATCAAGGTCGGAAATTTCATGGCCGCAACCAGCCAGCTCGCGCAGACCACGCTGCGCTCGGTACTCGGCAAACACGAACTGGACGAAATGCTTGCCGAGCGGGACAGGCTTAACGCCGACATCCAGGAGACGCTCGATCAGCAAACCGATGCGTGGGGCATCAAGGTGACCACCATCGAGATCAAGGATGTCGATCTCAATGAAACCATGGTGCGCGCCATCGCCAAGCAGGCCGAAGCGGAGCGGCTGCGGCGCGCGAAGGTGATCAACGCAATGGGCGAGCAGCAAGCCGCCGAGAAACTTGTCGAGGCTGGCCGGATACTCGCCCAGGAACCGCAGGCGATGCAGCTGCGTTATTTCGCGGCGCTGCACGACATCGCAGGCGAACGATCCTCGACCGTGGTGTTTCCGCTGCCAATCGATCTGCTCGGCCATCTAACGGAGCGGCCGGGCGGAGCACGGTGACTTTGGCCGTGCGTGATAATGGCGCGGCATTCAGAATAAAACCGCGAACTCACGAACTCATATGCCATTTAAACTACAATATAAATCACGGGATACGTGAGCGCCGCCGACGACGGGCCCGTGCCTTCTTGAGGCTCTTCAATGCCAAAGCGGTGGGTGGTCTGAGCAAATAACTCACCAGGGCTCATGGACCACTTACATCACTATTCTGCTCTCATGCCGAATGGGAACTCATGCGAGCCCGCCATTGAGCAGCTTACTAATCTCTGGTTTGCATGCCCCGCAATTGGTGCCAGCTTTCAGCTGCCGGCCGATGGCTTCGATATTCTTCGCTCCCTTGAGGATTTCGGCCGAGATTTGACGTTGGCCGATGCCGAAGCACGAGCAAACGATCGGCCCGATGTCTTCGCCTGCTTCCAGCGGCTGCCCCGTGAGCAGCGACATCCGCGCCTTTGGCGAGAGCGTGTTTTCCGAAAACAGGCTGGTCAGCCATGAACGCGACACGAGTCTGTGGTCCCGTGCGATGAAGATGCATCCCTCCAATCGCCCGTCGCGAATGCTCGCATAGCGATAGCGGCCGATGCTCGGATCGCGATAGGCGATCCATTCGATGTCCGCCTGTTCAGCGCGGAGTTGCGCACGCGCCCAGTCGCGCCAACTCACCGGCCGTTCCTCCATCGCCAGTTCCATTCGCCAGCCCATGCCCGCACGCCCGGAAACCCAGTAACCCGCCTCCGGGCGTTCGATCTCATATCGGCTGAGGATAAAGGCATGCCATTTCGGCAGATGAGGCTCGGCCTTGATTGGCGTGTGCTTGGATTCCGGCTGTCCGGATACCGGATCCGTCGCGGGATTAACCAGCGCATTGATGAGACCGTCACCCGCATACTCACCATTCCAGTGCATCGGCACGAATACGCAGCCGCGCCGCTGTTCGGCGGTGACAGTCACACGCGTCACCATCCGACCCCATGGACTGGACAGACGTGCGAGCGCGCCGTCGTCGAGACCCGCCTTGCGCGCATCGTCCGGATGGAATTCCGCACGCGGCTCGAACATATGCATCATCAGCCGCGGCGACTTCCCGGTCCGCGTCATCGTGTGCCACTGATCGCGAATGCGGCCGGTATTGAGGACCAAGGGATACTCGCGGCTGGTTGCGTTTTTGGGAGGGCGCGGCACAACCGGGATAAAGCGCGCCTTGCGATCGGGGGTGAAGAATCCTCCGGTCTCGAACAGCCGCGACATGCCGGTCGGATATTCCCGCGTCACCGGCCACTGAACCGGAGCCAGCGCATCGTAAGCGCGATCATCGAGCGTACCGAGGGCGGAGATGTCGAAATCCCGCCCGCCATGATTTTCAAAGCCGGAGAGGCTGGCATGCTCGCGAAAGATCTCTGCCGCATTCGTATAGTCGAAGCCCGAAAATCCCATGCGGCGGGCGACATCGCAGACGATCCGCCAATCGGGGCGCGCGACGCCGGGTGCCGGCAAGAACGGCCGTTGCCTGGAGATACGGCGTTCGGAATTGGTGACGGTGCCGTCCTTTTCGCCCCACGTCGCCGCAGGCAGCAGCACGTGACCGTGATGCATTGTGTCGGTATGTCGCATGCAATCCGATACGACGACGAGATCGCAGGCATCAAGCGCGGCGCGCGCGCGATTCGCGTCCGGCAGGCTGACCAGCGGATTGGTGGACATGATCCAGACCGCCTTGATGCGCCCGTCGGCCATCGCGTCGAACATCTCGACCGCCTTGAGGCCAGCCTTGTCCGCGATCACAGGCGAACGCCAGAACCGTTGGACAAGTTCGCGGTGCTGCGGATTCTCGATCTCCATGTGAGCTGCGAGTTGATTGGCCAGCCCGCCGACTTCGCGTCCGCCCATAGCATTGGGCTGGCCGGTGAGCGAGAACGGCCCCATGCCGGGTCGTCCGATACGGCCGGTCAACAAATGGCAGTTGATGATCGCGTTGACCTTATCGACGCCGCTGCTCGACTGATTGATCCCCTGGGAATAGAGCGTGACGACACGCTCGGTTTTGGCGAACCAGTCAAAAAACTGTTCGACCGCACCACCTGTCAGCCCGCAGACGGTCGCGGTATACGTCACGGTCTGGCCACCGACTTGCGCCAGCGCGGCCTCGGCCCCGGTGGTGAAGTCGCCCACGAACGCGCCGTCGGCTGCCTTCGTCTTCGCGAGATAAGCGAGCAATCCGTTGAACAGAACGGAATCGCTGCCCGAACGAACGGGCAGATGCAGATCCGCGCCTTCGCATGTCGCGGTCCGGCGCGGATCGATGACAACGATGCGGCAAGCAGGATTCTTGGCCTTTGCCGCCATCATGCGCTGGTGGAGGATAGGATGGCACCAGGCCGCGTTGGAGCCGACAAGGACCAGGAGGTCGGCCAATTCCAGATCCTCATAGCAGCCAGAAACCGTGTCGCTGCCGAAGGCGCGCTTGTGGCCCGCCACACTTGAGGCCATGCACAACCGCGAATTCGTATCGATATTGGCGGTGCCGACAAAACCCTTCGCGAATTTGTTGACGACGTAATAATCCTCGGTGAGAAGCTGACCCGAGACGTAGAAAGCCACCGAATCCGGCCCGTGCTCCCTTATGGCCTTGCTGAATCCGTCGGCTACAACATCAAGCGCGGCGTCCCAGCTCGCGGTTTGTCCGTTGACCACGGGCTCGAGCAGGCGCCCTTCAAGACCAATGGTTTCAGCCAGCGCCGATCCTTTCGCGCAAAGCCGCCCGAAATTGGCAGGATGCAGCGGGTCACCGCGGACAGTGACCGCGCCCGCAGAATCCCTGCCGACGACGACGCCGCAGCCGACACCGCAATAAGGGCAGGTTGTCTTCACTGACACGCGTGGTCATCCTCAATCGGCGGGAGCGGCCGCTGTCTGACGAAGCGACAACCACACGGTGCCGTCCTCCACCTTGATCGGATGCGAGCGCGTGCATCCCTGGTCCGGCGCGACCGCCTCGCCGCTCGCAAGCTCGATGACGAAATTGTGCAGCGGACATGTGACGCGTTTGTTGTGGACGATGCCCTGCGACAGCGGGCCACCTTTATGCGGACAGCGATCGTCAAGCGCGAACACCTCGTCATCCTGGGCCCGGAACACCGCGATGTTGCCCGACGCCGTCCGCACCACGCGCGAGCCGAGACGAGGAATATCGTCCAGGGCTCCGATTTCAATCCACTGGGTCATGCGAGTTCCAATTCCGCCAGAGGCACAAACTCGTTGCGATCGACGCCATGTTGGGCGCGCTCCGCCCATGGATCGCTTTGCGAGAATTGTTGCGAGTAAGAGAAGCGTCCGAACAGTGCTTTCCGGTTGGCCAGGTCGTCGACCACAAGCTTGCGGATCGCATCGAGACCGACGCGGTCGCACCATTTGTACATGCGTTCCAGATACCAGCCCTGCTCACGATAGAGCTGCGTTAATGCGCAGATCACTTCCAGCGTCTCGTCTTCGGTCGCTACCTTGGCGAGAAACTCGGTACCCTTGATGTGAAGGCCGGCGGCACCGGCGAAATGGATCTCGTATCCGGAATCGACGCAAACCACCCCGACATCCTTGCAGGTCGCTTCGGCGCAGTTGCGCGGGCAACCCGACACCGCAAGCTTCACCTTGGCCGGCGTCCATGAGCCCCACATGAATTTCTCGATCTTGATGCCGAGGCCGGTCGAATCTTGGGTGCCGAAGCGACACCATTCCGAACCGACGCAGGTTTTCACCGTGCGCAGTCCCTTGGCATAGGCATGGCCGGACACCATGCCTGCGCCGTTGAGATCAGCCCAGACCGCGGGCAGGTCCTCTTTTTTTACGCCGAGAAGGTCGATGCGCTGACCACCGGTGACCTTGACGGTCGGAATCTTGAACTTGTCCGCCACGTCGGCGATCGCGCGCAACTCGTCCGGCGTGGTCACGCCACCCCACATCCGCGGCACGACCGAATAGGTGCCATCCTTCTGGATGTTGGCATGGACGCGTTCGTTGATGAAACGCGACTGCTGGTCGTCATGATATTCGCCGGGCCATGTGGCGAGCAGATAGTAGTTCAGCGCAGGCCTGCAGGAGTGACAGCCGTTGGTGGTCTTCCAGTCCATGAACTTCATGACATCGGGAATGGTCTTCAACTGCTGCTCGATGATGATGCGACGCGCATCATCATGGCTGTGGTCGGTGCACTTGCAGATCGGCTTGACTTTCGGCGCCGTCGAATAGTCGCCGCCGAGCGTGAACGCGAGCACCTGTTCCACAAGGCCGGTGCATGAACCGCACGATGACGATGCCTTGGTGTGGGCGCGCACGTCATCGATGGTGAAGAGCTTCTTGTTGACGATCGCTTTGACGATGGCACCCTTGCAGACGCCATTACAGCCGCAAATCTCGGCCTCGTCGCTCATAGTAGCGGCCGAATTCTGGCCGGCATGACCGCCGTCGCCGAGATTGGCCGCACCGAACACGAGACGCTCGCGCATCTGCGATATATCGGTGCCGTCGCGCAGATGCTGGAAGTACCAAGGCCCGTCGACAGTGTCTCCGTAGAGCACGGCGCCGACAATTTTCTTGTCGCGCAGAACGATACGCTTGTAAACGCCACGCGCGGCGTCCTGCATCACGACTTCTTCCTTATCCTCGCCTGGGGCAAAATCGCCGGCGGAGAACAGATCGATGCCTGTCACCTTGAGCTTGGTCGAGACCACCGAACCCGAGTAGCTGGCAAAGCCCTTCATGGCGAGTTGATTGGCGCAGACCTTAGCCTGATCGAACAGCGGCGCGACGAGACCGTAGGTCTGGCGACGGTGCTGCACGCATTCTCCGACCGCATAGATACGTCCATCATAGGTCTGCATGGTGTCGGAAACGACAATGCCACGCTCGCAATGGATGCCCGCCTTCTGCGCGAGTTCGATGTTCGGGCGGATGCCGACGGCCATCACGACCAGATCGGCCGGGAGTTCCGAGCCATCGGCAAAGCGCACGGCCGTGACATGGTCATCGCCCAGGATCTCCTGCGTCTGCGCCGGCATCTTGAACACCATGCCGCGCTCCTCCAGAGACTTGCGCAACATTCCGCTCGCGACCGGATCAAGCTGGCGCTCCATCAGACAGTCGAGCAAATGCACGACGGTGACGTTCATGCCGCGCTTCATCAAGCCGTTGGCGGCTTCCAGGCCGAGCAGGCCGCCGCCGATAACGACGGCATGCTGGCGGCTGGTCGAGGCTTCGACCATTCGGTTGACGTCATGGATATCGCGAAAGCCGATCACGCCGGGGAGATCCTTGCCCGGAACAGGCAGGATAATCGGATTGGAGCCGGTCGCAATCAGCAGGCGGTCATAGGGAACACGCGAACCCTCGGCGGTGACGACCTCGCAGGTGCGTCGATCGATCATGACGATCGTTTCGCCCTTGCACAGCGTAATGTTGTTGTCGTCGTACCATTGCTCGGTGTTGAGCATGATATCGTCGACCGACTTCTCACCGGAGAGAACCGGCGACAGCAGGATACGATTGTAGTTGCCGTAGGGCTCGGAACCGAACACCGTGATGTCGTAGAGGTCCGGCGCACGCTCGAGCAGTGTTTCCACTGTGCGGATGCCGGCCATGCCGTTGCCGATCACCACCAGCTTTTGCTTGTTAATCCTCTCGAGCATAGTCTGCCTCTCAAATTGCGGTGGCGCCGCTCCCCAACGCATCCGCGCGTCGTTGATCGGCGAGAAGCTCCTGAGGATCTCAAGAACTTAGGAATGGTGATGTGGAGGAGCGCCCATCCGCGGGCAGATAACCGTCGCCAGTGACGATTAATGGTGACCTATCCAATTCAAGAGGCGTGCCAAGTCGGAGTTTGGCAATTTTACCAACGATAGCAGCGACTTTGTCTCGTGTTCTGGGGCCGCAAATTGTTGGACGCACAGTTCCTGGCCGAAATATTAGCCAAATAGGCCATCTATTGTGCATAGCACCGGCGTTTTCGGAACCGTTGGCCTAGGCGCGATCGACCGCCTGCCATTTTCGCGTCGCACAAAAAAACACCATCATGCCCGTTCGAGCGGCTGCATTTGCCGACAAACAGAGCAGAGAAGGTCTACTTGATCGACGGCCCAGCACCGGCAAAGCACTGCGATTGCTTGCAAAGCCGCGCACCCGTTCCCTTGGCACACTAATTGCTGCTCTTGCTGCCAGTGGCGCAGGGTACTGAACCCGAGAGCTCTCAACGACGAGATGCCTTCTCATTTGCGCCCATTCACATCCGGAAATAATCCATTTGCGCTGAGATCGGCCGCGCGTTGCGCGTCGTCAGCCAAGTCTGAGGCTGTAGCAATGAAGTTTGCTGAGTTTAAGAAGGCAGGCCATTGGCCGACGCTTCTGGCCGCGTTCCTGTATTTTGACATCAGTTTCATGGCCTGGGTCGCGCTCGGTCCGTTGATCGTCTACATCGCGCACGACATGAATCTCGCTGTCAGCGAGAAGTTCACGCTCGTTGCCATTCCCGTTTTGGCCGGCGCCCTGCTGCGGGTCCCGATGGGCATCCTCGCAGATATCATCGGCGCCAAGCGGACCGGCATCATCGCGCAACTCGTCGTCACCGCGGCGACGGCCTGGGTGTGGCGGTTCGGGCTCGAGAGCAAGCTCGCGATCCAGATCTTCGGGCTGGCGCTCGGCATCGGCGGGGCGTCCTTCGCCGTCGCCCTGCCGCAGGCGAGCCGCTGGTATCCGCCTCAGTATCAAGGTGTAGTGATGGGCATCGCCGGCGCAGGAAATATGGGCGTCGTTCTCGATACGATGCTTGCGCCATCGATCGCCGAGCACTGGGGCTGGCAAGCCGTGTTCGGATTGTTGCTGATTCCGATGCTGCTGGTGCTCGGATATTATGCGTTCGCGGCCAAGGACGCGCCGGGCGAGCGCAAGCCGACCTCGCTGAAAGCCTATGGCACGCTGTTGCGCGACCCGGACAGCCGTTGGTTTATGTTCTTCTACTTCATCACGTTTGGCGGCTTTGTCGGACTTGCCAACGCTCTGCCGCTATACTTCACCGTGCAATACCACGTCTCCGGCGTCGCAGCCGGTCTGCTTGTCTCGCTGATCGTCGCCTTCGGCTCCGGCTTCCGCCCGGTCGGTGGTCTCATCGCCGACCGCATCGGCGGCATCCGCTCGTTGTCGATGCTGTTCGCGGTTGTCGTCGCCGCTTATTTCGTGATCGCCTTCATGCCGGAAGGACCGATGGCGCCGACTGCGGCGGGCTGGTCGCTGCTCCAGATGCCGCGCATCGCGTGGATGTCGGTCGTATTGTTCTCGCTCGGCGCGCTGGCGCTCGGCATGGGCAACGGCGCGGTATTTCAGCTCATTCCGTTGCGTTTCCGTCAGGACATCGGCTCGATGACCGGCCTGGTCGGTTGCGCCGGAGGGGTCGGCGGCTTTTTCCTGGCTCAGGCGCTCGGTACCGCCAAGGCCGCAACCGGCGGCTTTGGGGCCGGTTTCCTGTTTTTCGGAGTGCTGGCATTGCTTGGCTTTCTCGGACTTGCCATGGTCAAGGTCCGTTGGCGCACGACATGGGGGGCGGTTTCGGGGGCGCGTGTCTGACGACACGCGCTTTTCCAGGCTTGGTAGGTCTGTGACGTGACGATCGGTTCGCAGAGAAGTCTTCAGGTCCGCGTCGGTTTCGTCAGCGAGACCGGCAAACGAGCTGCCAACGAAGACTACGTCGCGGCCTGCCTCGGTCAGACCGGCGCATTCAGCCGCGACATCGTTGCCGCGGTGGCAGACGGCGTCGGAGGTCACAAGGGCGGACGGGAAGCCGCCGAACTGGCCGTCCGTTGTTTTTTCGACGCCTACTATTCCCTCCCCGAGACGCTTGGCGTTCGCCGCATCGCCTCGCGGGCGCTGGAGGCCGCCAACAGCTGGATCTATGCGCAGGGCCGTGTCGATCCCATGCTCAGCGGTATGAGCTGCGCGTTCTCGTCGATCATCCTGTCCCGGCGCACCTGCCATGTCATTCATATCGGCGACACACGCGCGTACCGCTTGAGCGAAGGCCGTCTGGAGCGGCTGACCAAGGATCACGTGGCGGGACGCGGCGACCTCGCCCACGTGCTCAGCCGCGCCGTCGGCTTCGAGGATTTCGCGCGCCTCGACTATGCCGCGGTTGGCCTGCGGCAACACGATAGACTGCTGATCTGCAGCGACGGCATTCACGGCGTCCTCGACGACGGCCGCTTGCAGGTGCTGCTCGATGAGCGCGCTTCGCCAGAAGAAACCGCGCGCACGCTAGTGGACGCGGCGCTGACCGCCGGCAGCAACGACAACATGACCGCTTTGGTACTCGACGTCGTAGACCTGCCGCCCGCTGACCGCAACGAACTCACTCATGCGATCGAAACCCTTCCCATTCTGGAATTGCCATCGTCCGGCGAGACCGTCGACGATTTCGTCCTCGGCGAGATGCTGTCCGACGGACGCTACAGCCGGCTGTTTATCGCCATCGATAAGCTGCAGAACCGCAAGCTGGTGCTGAAATTTCCGCATCCACGCGTTGCCAGCGAAGGTTCATACCGTCTCGCCTTTGTGCGCGAGGCATGGGTGGCGGCCCGCGTGAGAAGCTTGTGGATCGGCGAGATCGTCGAAATCCCCGCCGGGCGTCAGACCCGGCTCTATTCGGTGATGCCGCTTTACGAGGGTGAAACGCTCGAGCAGCGCCTGAAGCGCTCACCGCAGCTTACGCTCGCCGAAGGTATCGGGATCGCGACCAAGCTGGCACGTGCGGTGGCGACCCTGCATCGGGCGGGGATCATTCATCGCGACATCAAACCGGACAACGTTATCCTGTTGACGACTGGCGGATTGCGGCTGGTCGATCTTGGCGTCGCCCGGGTACCTCTTCTCGAAGATTTTCCCGCTCAGGACATTCCCGGCACCGCAAGTTACATGGCGCCGGAACTTTTCAACGGGCGCACCGGTGATGAATTTTCCGATCTCTATGCACTCGGCGTGACGGTTTACCGCATGTTCACCGTTGCCTATCCCTATGGCGAAATCGAACCGTTTTCGCGGCCTCGCTTCAGCAAGCCCGCCTCGCTGTCGCGCTATCGTCCTGATCTGCCGGCCTGGCTCGACGCGGTCATCGGCAAGGCGCTCAACGTCGATCCGACACAACGCTTCGGCGACGTCATCGAATTCGCGCACGAACTGGAAAATGGAGCGATGTGGGCGAAGCCCGCAGTCACGACGCGGAAGGCGCTCTACGAGAGCAATCCGTTGCTTTTCTGGAAGCTATTGTCGGCAGGCCTGATCGTCCTCGTCGCGATACTTCTGGCGCAGCGTTAGACACATCGTCTGTCGTCAGTTCAAACAGCAAAGATGGCCTACGGTTCGCAGTTTTGTAAGCAAATGGCGCGCCATTCAGAACAACACCGCAAACTGATATACTATTGAAATTATTATATAATTTATCGTCGGCATGGCCGCTTGACGCGACCCAGCGACATCCTCGAATCCTCGGAGGATGGCTACGGCAGCCGCTTCGCCGTCGTTATCAGTCAGTTGACCGTCGGTCAGTGGTACGCCAGTGGCGGAGGCTGCGATACCGGACCGGAGCGAGCACCATGGCCAGCCCCGCTTCGTCGAACGCTGCGGTGCTGGATTCCCTTGACGATGCTAGTCGAGAGAACATGATCCATCCGGTCCAGCGCGAAGCAAACTAGGATCTCGGCGCTCATTTGCGAGGCGTAGCCACGGGAAGCGCTGGCGGCGCTGTGAGGCTCACCTGAGCCGCGCCCACCCCGATATCTTTGGCGGCCACCGAGGAGCCGACCAACAAAGCACGAAGAACCAGCCCAACTTGTGCGCGCCCCAATCTGGCCAGCATCAAGCTGTGAACGAGTAGCTTGCAGAACCATTGAATGTCATTTCGTACTCGGAAGCTGAAACTGTAGGACGCGAGGTGGCCGCGCAGAACCTCCTTTGTGGCGGGTAAGCAACTCTGGATTGACTGTGGTGGCACCGATCGCGATCCGGATTTGGCGTATGGGCTTGCGCGCTGCATTGAGGAGGGCGCGGCTGGCGTTATCCATGAGACGCCAGCGGTCGGCGACTAGGGTCGGATGCGGAAGCGCCTTGGCAGTCGCCTCGCCATATCCGCCGCCGCGATCGCGAGCGACAATCGTGGTCTCCTGATTCCCAGATTGCAAATCATTGGCTTGGAATTCTTCACAGAAGACTGTCGAGCATCGCCTCGATGTCGGCATAAAGATCAGTTGCTGACAACAAATTTCCAAACTTGTGCGGATGTCGTTCTGGGCGGCGGCATCAACCGACGGCTCGGTGAAGAGAACACCGGGGCCACAATAATCATCCCCCCGGGGCCGGCACGAAACTAAATTCGGCCGGCCTCCCCTTAGGCAGACGATCAGCCACACACCTGAACAGGCCGGATGCGCCAACCAACCGGAGTCAGCACGCGCTGCCGGACGATGTGGCAGCCGCCACTGCCATAGTAATAGGCGTCGTCGTAGTAGCCGGCATAGTACGGATACCCGGAGTCATAGTAGGAACGCCAAGCCCCGTAACCCAGGCCGAAGCCGACGGTGGCCGCGGCACTCGGGAATCTCTGATGGTGCTGGCGAAATCCGTCTTGGAAGCCGCCGTGGAACGGGGCGGCTGCGAAGCTGTGGCGTAAGGGGGCGCCGCCGATCGCTGCGGACCGGAAGCCGCCACCGCCGTGGAAGCCTCCCCCACCGCCATGAAAACCGCCGCCACCAATGCCGCGTTGAGCCGACGCAGCATCGATGGTCAAAATGCTGACCGAGGCTATCGCCATCAAGGCGACCATCGTCTTGCGCAACACGACCAATCCCTCCTCTCGACTATTCGCTTTGGAACCATGACGCCCACGGCGTCCGCCATTGCAGGTTCGAAAGCAAAGTCTAGGACGAGTTCTGGCCAACCGCGTGGTCTATCTTGCTCACTTCTTCGCGACCGGATCGCCGCGGGACGCAGCCCAGAGCGAGATTACCTTTCTATCGATCTGCTTGGCGTTGCGGTCATTGCTGGCTGACACACCGTCGACGAAGCGCCGATAGTCGGCAAGGTCGCCGAACTCGGCGGGGCCTCTGAGCAGGAGAGCGTCAGCCGGGCTGAATCCAGCCTTGGCTACGGCAACGGTCAGCGTCTCGGTCAATTGGAGCTTCGCATATAAAGCCTCAACTGGACGGTGACAGGGCGGCCCGGCACGAATCAGTCCTCAGTCGGTTGAGGAACAAACTCGGCACCTTGCCGGCCGCGACCACCGGATCGCCCCTTTCAGAGCAACGCTCCGTCGGCCCAGCAACTCCAGTCGGGCTACGCTTGTCGCCGGACCGATGGAAATCCTTCTCATAGTGTTCTCGCGACAGCATTCGCTCGTTATCACGATCTTAGGCGCTCGCGCGCTGAATACGGTCGCCGGTGTTCAGCGCGGAAGGCCGTCAACGGCCGACGCCATCTGGTCGCGCGAACCCGCGGGTTGGATTGCCGCAGAACGCGTAAAGAACGCTGTGCGCAAGATAGCGATAAGCCGTCTGCCATTGACCGCGAAAAGGATCGCCGAAAGGCCGAGATACGCCCACGCGAGCCAAGTCAGCGTGGCGATGGTCCGGGCCTCATCGGCTCTGTAGTAAAACGCGAGGAAAACCTGAACACTGAACAAGCCGACCAACGCGAGCGCCGAGGTGACGCTGAGGCGCAGGCGCAGCAATAGCGCGAGGCCGAACAGCGATTGAGCCGCCGTGAGGAAGAACTCCTCGCTTTGCCGGGCGTCAAGCGGCAGCGCCGAGACGGCGCCCGCTCCGACGGTCATCGCCAACGGCAGCATCCCGACGAGCAGGGTCCACTGGTTGATCTTGTCGCTGATCATCGCGGTAAGCCCGTTCCCGGCACGGTTAGCGAGCACAAACAGCACGGCGACCGAGACCGCGGGAGCTTCGCTGGCGAGGGGCGCCAGCCACTGGATCAGCAGGAATTCGTTGATGCCGATCACCCGTCCGGTTTCCACCATCGCCTCGGCGAAGGGCTCGGCGGCCGCGAGAATGACAACGCAGGCTACGACGACGAGGCCTCCCATTGCCGCCCACTGCCGTCCGGGGGAGAGCTTGTTCAGCGCCGCAGCCGGTCCGGGCTCCTCCTCCTCGTCCGGGTTGTCGGTCTTTGGCAAGTTCCGCACGCGCCAGACGTATGCGCCGAAGATGGCGGCCAGCACCAAAAAGTCCAGAAGCGTGATACGCCCCTTGAACAGGATGACGAACGCATAAAGACTGGCGAGCAACAGGAATCCGATCTCGGCGGCGTTGGCGGGTGCGAGCTCAATGTAGCGGTGCCGGTCCTTGACCCAGTGCAACAGGACTATCAATGGCCAGGCGAGCCCGACGAGAAGGCGATTGGCCCCCGTCATGTTGGCGGCGGCATAGTGCACGTACTGCGACTCCGGGCCCGCGCGTCCGGCCTGGTAGGCGTAGTAGAGATCGACCGCGTATTCCGGAAGCACGGTGACGAGCGCGACGACGGCTAGGATGAGGCCCTGCGAAATGTGCTGTTCGGCAGCTTCGGCGCCCCATGATAACAAAAATCCGGCAGCCAGGATCGCAATGCCGAAAATCGCAGCGTCCAGAACCGGGCTGGGGCGCAGGCCCCAGAGACGGAAGAGAATGGCGGGCGCGGTCGCCAACAGGGCAATTGCAACCAAGATCAAAAGGCGTCTCAAGCGCGAACTCCTTCATAAAAACCTGCTGTCCGATAGCCTTAAACTCCGAGCGTCAGGGACGGTGACCGCGTAGCCGGCCGGTTCGATCCACCCTCCTACTTCCCGATACGTTCGGCAAGGACATAGCCCGCCCGGACAGGAGCCCGGTCCAAAGCAGCGTTCCGAGGGATGTGGTGAGGAGAAAGGGGATAAGCGCCATACCGGCCACACCGACCGGCACAGAGATCAGCGTGCGCACGCCCGGCACTAGCCGTCCCACGAAGACGGCCGCCCAACCGCGGCGCGCGAACCAAGGGATGTCTCTCCAACAAGAGCGCGCTGCCATGATCTTCGAGCTCGCCGAGAAACGCTGGCGCTGTCTCGATGGTCACAACCCGTTGCCAAGGCTCATCCCCGGTGTAAAGTTCGTCGACGGAATCGGGGTCGTCAGATCGCAAGCTCAAGCCGCTGTCGCCTGATCCCTCCCGTCAGTACGATTCGGCGATAGCTCAAAATTGCCGACGAAAAGGTTGATTTCGGTAGCATGGGCCGTACGCGACGCAGCGGCCTGCTCTTTCCCTCGGGCGACCGGGCCCGGAGTGGCTGGCGATGCAACGTGGCATCGCGCGACTGATGTGCCGTGCCGCTCTCCTTGTTCGCGGCTAACGCGTTCATTGCGGCCCAGCTGAGCAATTTCCTTGGGTCCAGCGAGGGCCGCATGGCACGGGAAGATAGACGCGCCGATCGCAACAAGAATTGCGGCGCTGAGGTGAGGCCGAATGAGGAATATTCCCCGACAATCGTCTTCCTCCGGCAGAAGAAGCCAAGGATACCATGATTACAGCTTATGATCACCAATTTTCGAAAGCGCAATCGTCCCGCCGCAACCTTCCGGGAAATCGGGGACGCGCACCAGGAAGGCTCAGAAAAATTCGATCGCGTGTTCATAGCAATCGCGTCGGCGCGAGCGACCGGCGCATGATGATCGCCACGAGCGGATGGGAGATGCTATCCCATCTCATTAACCTTGGAGTCGCGTACGTACTTGCATTCCCGATCGGCTGGAATCGAGAGCGCCAGGAGCGCAGCGCTGGCATCCGGACCTTTCCACTTGTTGCAATGGCCGCCTGCGGCTTCGTGCTGGTGGCAATCCGCATCTTGGGGGTCGATTCAATCGGCCAGGCGCATATCCTGGAAGGATTGATCACCGGTGTTGGGTTCATCGGCGGCGGCGCGATACTAAAGCACCGGACGCAAGCCTTGGGCACAGCAACAGCGGCAAGTCTACGGGTAACGGGCGCGCTGGGGGCCGCAGTTGGCTACGGCTTGTACGACATCGCCGCTATTCTAGGCGCCGTCACGTATACGGCTCTGCGATACGCGCCATTGAAGGAGATCGCCCGGGAAAAGGAGACTTAAAGTCCTGGAATGTGCACACCAATATTGCCCAACATGCGCTTTAAGCCCGCGCAACCCAAGCGATCAGATATGGAACAAAGCGGGGAGTCTTACGTTGATGACTTAGCACGGACGTAAATGTAGTTTTGCTCTCTCCGAGAGGTTTATCATGTCGAGCTTCGGCCTTTGGCAGCGAACGTATCGAACAATCGGATTGCTAGGTGCGGGTGGGGTTTTCGCCGTCGCGTTAGCGGGGTCGGCATCCGCCGCTCCCCTTTTTGTGACGTCACCTGCGGCTTCGCCAGATCAAAATGTCAAAGCCGTTCATCTGGTGTGCGACCGTCGTGGCCGCTGCTATCGATCTGGGCGGCACGTTCGCCGCTACTATAGCTATGGTTACAATCCCTACTACGCATACGGCTATGGTTCTGGCTACTACGGATATGGGCCCGGAATCGCGCTCGGTTTCGGCGGCGGCCATCATTTCAGCCATGGCTTTGGAGGTCACGGCTTTGGCGGTCATGGCGGCGGTCATCACTGATGAGTTGGTAGTGCTCAGATCGGCCCAGACCGCAGACCTACCCCTCAGCGAAGGTTAGTCAGGCACATTGCCCAATCTGTGTCCAATCTGTTGATGTCCTCCACATCCTGTGAGTTCGATCCGGCTGGCGTGCCGCTGACGACCATCAGCCAATTGAGAGATTGGAAGCGATCCGATGTCAGGCATGACACAGCATCCTCCGCTCGCATCCAGTTCTTCCTTCATCGCGAGGCGCGCGACCCGCAGCGCCTCGACTCATCGAAACGTCGGCAACCAGTTGGGCGACTCCTACCATCGTAGCCTGATGTGACTGATCAAAAGGTGCAGATCATGGACAGCTATTGCACCGGGGATTTGCAAGAGCTTCCGCTTGAACCGCTGGAGCCTTCAGCAGGGTCCTCACCCATCGACGTCCGCAACTTGGCCTCTAGTTCGTCCAAGAGAAAGAAACTCACGTCATCGACCGAGCCATGGCCTTTGGCGAACGGCTGCTCCAGAAGGCGAATGAGATACAGCGCGTAGACGAACATGTAGGAGATGAAGCCGAACATAATTGCCGATGCCGGATCGCCCTCCGTTTTCAAGAATAGCACCATGAGGACGATTGCCGTGACCAGCGTCTGCACCAGCACGTGGACCGACGGCACGAATTCGATCCGCTGGATCTGATAGATGCGCAGTACTGCCCGGCGGATGACGTCCTGCAGCGTCCGCAGCCGCACCACGAAGTTCGCCGCCATTCCCATGGCTTCCAGGCGTCCGAAGATCGGCGTCAGCTTGCCGATCTCCTCTAGCACCGGCGGAATGTCCTTGTGATCGTTGGCGTGATCGAGCCCTCGTCGCAGCTTGTCGATTGTGGCGATCAGGATGCGTCGGCAGGCCAGCAGATCAAAATCCGGATTCGCGACTGCAAACGACTCGAGATCACCATCGATACCCTCGATCGATGCGCGAATGTCCGCTGGAATGCGCTCGGCTTCCTTGTAGTCGGCCAAGATGCTCGACATCAGGAAGCCAATGATGAAAATGGCGCCGCCGATGCCGCTGGTCAGAAGCGTATTGAGCTCGAGAAACTCCAACCCGAAATAGTGCACTGCGGCCTTGGCACCTCCCAGAAGCAGCACAATGACGGCGACGGTGAAGAACAGGCGGAATTTCTTGCGGAAGCTGATGTCCGCTCCGTCGAAGTGAAAATGGCTGATGATCCAAGATGCCATTTGTTGTCCTTATTTCTTTCTGAATACGGCTGACCGGACGAACCGCCCGCCTTGCCACCGGTAGTACCCCGCGGACGGACCGCCGACCACCTCGAATCCGACGGTATTACCGTCTTTGAACATCGTGATTTCGCGCGCGCGTGCTGAAGACCAAACGCTGGCGGCCAAGGCCTTTTTAGAAACGACGTCCGCGCCAAGAACCAGGCGGGGTTCGTCAAGGGACGAGCCGTTCATGAGCAGTGAATCAGGCAAGACCATTGTCACCGCGCTGATCAGGCCTCACATGAAGGACCATGTCGTCCGGGCATTGCACGATCTGCCGGAATTTCCAGGCTTCTTTTTCCTCGATGCGCGGGGTAAGGGCCGAGGAAGGGGCACCGGCGGCTCCTACGCGGCGAGCGAATCCGATCTCACGTACCATCATTTTCTGCAGTTGCAGATTGCTTGCCGCCCCGACCAGGTCGGCGCAATCTGCGACCTGATCGCTGTGGTCGCATGGACGGGACGCAAGGGCGACGGTGTCATTTTCACGACCGATGCAACCTCCTTCGTCCGTATCCGGGAGGGCCCGGTGCCGAGGTCCGGCGTGCGCTTGCGACCGTCGCCATCGGCGGGATTATTTCCTCGGCCGTGCTCACGCTTCTCGTCCTGCCGGCGCTTTACGTGCTGCTCCGGCATGAGGAGCGGAATGGCGCTATCGACATTCCTGTCCCCGCAACCGAAGGAAGAACACAGTGAAGTACCTACCCTTGGGCGGTCGCGCGCTTTGGTCTGGCATGCGGTCGCCTTGACGATAACCCGTGATTAGATGCGCGCTTTAGCTAGAACTGCCAGCGAAGCCGCGTTCCCAATACTGACACCGGACCTCGATCGCGATTGTACGCAGGGTTCGCAATGAACTGATAATCGAACGTCAGTCGCGACCACGACGACAGAGCAATGCTGTAGTACGTTTCAAAGATCTTTTCGATACCAGGATTGGGAAGCTGGCCGTCGCCGACCAGGATGCCAAGCCCCCCCGCGTTCAGAAAACGTTGATGCGAAGTTGAAATGCCGTTCAAGACACCGGCAATGCCAATCGTGTCGCCCGCACGTCCCCAGATAGCGCCGGATAGAGACAACCCGGCCGCAATCGTTCTGTCGATATCGGAGAACTCGTAGGGTTCGACGTTGCCGTCAGAGATGCCGGCGCGCGCAAAGAGGCCGACATTTGGCATCAACTGCTGTTCGAGGTTCATGCTTACGCCGCTTCGGCTTCTATAGCGTCGCACGGCTGCGATGTCGGCCGGCTGACCGGTGAGCTGGGACAACCGGACGGCGTCGTCGAAATTTCCCATTCGTCCTCGGCTGAGGAAACCCGTGACCGCGATCTTGCCGGGCTGCCCCCAAAGTTCATGACGATGCTCAATTTCGGCGAGCCCCTGAAACTGCGAAAACCGCGGATCCAACATGGTACTGTTGGGAACGACTGAAAGATCGAACAAGCCCGCGCGCAGCGTCCAGGATCCGCGATACCATTCAACGGCGGCGCCGTAGGTGTAGCCCCACGCATCAGCCGCATAGTCCAGTGTTCCAGTGTCGATGATCGACCAGTTCATGAAGTCGACACGGGGATCATGGGCGTATTTGTTGGTGTCAAACACGTCGCCAACGCCGAATTTTCCGACAGTGATGACCAACCGGTCAGCCGTCTGCGAACCGGCAAATTGATTGAAGCCGGAATCGATCTTTTGCTGTTCTCCCCCGAGGTCGATCGTTTGCCGGACAAACATCCTGTGCAGACGCGTGTAGGGATAGGCGGCTCCGACCTTGTAGGCTTCGCCACTTGGAAACCCGGCGACGCCCAGCGTTCCGCTCAAGCCAAACCCTTGATCAATTTCCGGATTGATCCACAGCTCTGCTCCCTCCCAAAGCCGCATACCGGCGAAAAACGTAATGTCAAAGGTTTCCCGAGCTTGATTGGGAGCGAGGCTGTTCTGGCCGCGATAGGGCGCCCGGAAGGGAAGCGCATATTGTCCGAGAAAAGTGGCTTGCGCATGGAAGGCGAAGTTCTCCGTCTCGATATCAGTAAGCCCATCCTTCGAAAGAACTTCATTTTTGCGCGCATCGCCGCCGAACCGGTAGTTCAAACCGGCGCGCACCGTGTGAGACGCGTAGTCTGCGTCGAATCTTTGGCCTCCGGCAGGAAACGTGACGGAATGGCGGCCAAACTCGGCCAGCATATATTCGATCCTCGCCGTCCAACTGTCAGCGACGGGCATTTCGATGCCGGCCCCCGCGATCCAGCCAAGCCGCCAAAAAGAGTGCTTTTCAATAGTGCCTGGCAATACACCTATCGGGGAGCCGTCGAGTTGCGTGCGTGTTAGTTGATTGTAGCTCCAAGCAAATCCGCCCGTTCCGTAGAGCAACCAGTTGTTGATTGCGTAGCCAAGGCGACCGCGTACACTGCCTGAGTGAAGTACGGTTTCCCCGTAGCTCGCTTGGCCGACCGACGCAGATGAAAATGTTTGGCTTGCAGAAATGGTATTCGGGAATGTTGCGTCTGCTTCAATGCCCAGCAACACACGCGGGGAAACCATGAAGCTGTAGCCACCCTGCAGACCGCTGGAATAGCTCCCGGTGCCTTTGAAGGCATCGAAAGGATTGTAAAAATTCAGCGCGCCCATCAAGCTTGGCGTGGAAGCCCCCCCTTCCGTCGCTGCCCAATTGGACGCCCCCGCCGAATATCCGAAATGGGCACCCACATAAAACCCGGTCCAATCGTAGACATTCGCCAAGGGCGCTTCGGCAGGAAGCGATACCGGAACATTTCCGGCCATTGCCAAGGGACTGCAGATTAAAGAACCGCAGATAGCCCCTGCGAAGCTCGATATGATTTTCAAGCGGTAGTTCATTTGCGATCAACTAATGCAAGGTTGTGACCGTTTCATAAAGCGCAGCGCAACCTCGTTCAGGCGACCGCAATTCCCAACAGAAGGATCCGTTGAAACCTCGGATTGCTTACCTGAACAGTTCCCAAAGACATAGAACGCCCTCATCATTTGCCCCATTGAACCAGCTTGCGTTGCCAGATATATAGCTGCAACTAATTCGCAATTGCAACAAGGGCGGTGAAGAATCTCGCTCCTCTGCGACGGTCGTGCCCTCACAGCAACACTCAAACGAATGTCTCAGCGACCGACGCATGGTCAGGATGAAGGGGCACCCGGGGCGCGGCAATGATGCCGCTTACGCATTGTCGATCTCGGGATCCGTGGTTCGGTCACGAGAAGGATGTTGGCGCCACAAAGCGAAGCGGCCTATCTGATGCGCGGCGATATCTGGCGCCACAATACACCCTACGGCGGGCGCTTCGCCCTCATTTTCGCAGCGTTCCATTATGGCCATCTAGCCTGGTGCGGCGCTCGATCTCCGGCAGCGGAAGAGCGGATCGATGAAGAGTTCATTTGAATCACGGTACCGGTGTTTTCTCACAATTGCTGTCCTGGCGATAACGTTATGTTTCGCGTTTCCAAGCTCAGCACAGCGCAGCGCGCTGGATCTCGCGCAGGCAGGATTCCTGGCAAAGGATCGCCGCGAATATGGGGCGGCGATCCGATTGTTCGACGACGCCCTCAAGCACGGTCTTCTTGACGACAAACAGCGCGGATTTCTCATGTACAGCCGCGGCGCATCGTTCGAAGCGCTTGGGTTTCGCGATCGAGCACTTGCCGATTTCGACGCGGCCGTCGCTCTTATTCCGGACTTCCCCAAGGTACATCTTTATCGCGGCGTCGTATTCGGCGACAAAGGTCAGTATCAGCAAGCCCTGCAGGACTTTCTGACTGCTTCCAAACTAGATCCGACGGATCCGCTTGTTTTCAATAATCTGGGAACGTTTATGAACGTTTGGGAGATTTCGATCGCGCGATCGAAAATTTCAGCCGCGCGATCAACCTTCGAATTGGCTATGCCGAAGCATACTACAATCGCGCCCACACTTTCGCATTGAAGCAACACAAGCTCCGCGCCCTCGCAGATTATGACAACGCGATAGAGCCTCAACCGCTGTTTTCTGATGCCTACGTCAATAGGGCCGTGTTGCATCTTACGCTTCGACACTTCAAAGCTGCATTGGACGATCTTGATACGGCGATCCGCTTGAATCCCAAGGATGTGACCGCGCTCACCAATAGGGCTACAATCAAGCTGGCACTCGAAAAATACGATGACGCGCTTGCCGATTTGAGTGCCGCCCTGCAACTCAACCTAGGAAATGCAGCGCTTTATCTTGGCAGAGGAAGAGAAAATCTGTTTGCCGGAGCCCTTGATAACAGCATCGCTGACTTCAAGATAGCGGTGCGGCTCCGTCCATCCAACCCTTATCCGGCAATCTGGTCGCACATCGCGCGGGTTCACAAGGGCGACGTCGGCGCCGCCCCCCATCGCGATGCCAACGTCGGCGGCGGCCAGCGCCGACGCGTCGTTGATGCCGTCGCCTACCTTGGCAACGGACCAGCCCTCCCTCCGCAAACGCCCGACGATTCGCTGCTTGTCCTCGGGCAGCAGGTCGGATTCGACGTCGATCCCAACTGCCCGCCGATCGCCTCCGCCGTCCGGCCGTTATCGCCGGTCAGCATCAGGGTGCGTATTCCCGCGTCCGCTAGAAGCTTGAGTCCACTTTCCTGCATCATACCCCTCCGCATGAAAGAGCGTGACATTGTGAAGCTTTTAGCAGGCGTCTGGCATCACGGACTTTCCATCAGCATCAGTCCATAGCCATTGCACCTTGTTGCTCGCCTAGCGAAGTCTAGGGTCTTCAGTCGCGCGCTGGAGAACTCATTTCCAGCATCGACGTCGCTCTTCACGAAACCGTGAGCTTGTAACCCGGCTGGTCGGCCTTGCGAACTAGAGAGGTATTGGCGACGGATATCTGAAACAACAGGAGATATGTATGAATGACGCCCACCACCCGACCCTGCGTGCCGTGCTTGCTTCGGCATTGATCAGCACAGCATTGACCTTGCCGGTAAGCGGCGCGCTGGCCCAGATGTCCGACATGAAGAAGATGCCGGGGATGAACGACTCCAAGATGAGCGACACGAAGAAGACAAAAACTGCGGACGCAACCGGCACGATCACGGCCCTGAATGCAGCGAACCACAAGATCACATTCGATCATGGTCCGATCCCCGCCATCGATTGGCCGGCAATGAAGATGGAATTCGCGGTCGCTCCTTCGGTTGATCTTGCGAAGCTGAAGACGGGTGACAAGGTCAAATTCACCCTGAGCGGATCCGGCAGCACCTACACCGTACAATCGATCATTCCGGCGCCCTAGTCCAGGGCGCGAACTCATTAGCACGCGGCCAAATGCAAATTGACGCGAGCTTGATGAAGGCAAGATATTTGGCCGCGACCTTGTCCTATCGGGTCGCGGCGCGCCGACATTGCTTGCTCTGTTGAGGACCGTTCGATCAAGTTGCGCGGGGCTCGTTCGGGGGACGCAACCCGATGGCAGCCCATTCAACGTCCGTGAGTTCATACCGCATGATTCAAGGCTCCGGTTTCGGCGCTTGAATCACGTCCAAACCGATGCCTTCAGCCTGCAAAACCGGACAACCGGCATTTCCGAGATTACCCGCTAACCGGACACGCTGCGGACATGAATGATCCGAAGCGGACGTCCTCTCAATTACCGCGCGGAACGACAGTCTTCGGGCCAGCGCGATAAGCGTGGGATTTGTTGGCTTTGATCCCTGCGCGTACATATCGCCACCGCTGCCGATTTGCTGCGTCGTGGGGGCAACACTCGATTTTGGGCCGCCCACATACTGCTAAACCATGCGGGATACAGTCAGGACTGGCGTGATGAGTGCGACAGTCATGATTTTTCTCCGGTCTTTACTCGAAAGTGGCACTGGCAGGTTACTGCTCCTGTTGCATCGATCTTCATCAAGGAGGCGTGAGAATGCCTCGTTTTTAGGCTTCTGTAAAATCGTCCTTCCAGCGACACAGGCGAGAGCCGCGTCTCCACTTCAATGAAAATTGATCTCAAATCAGTCCCTTAGCTGACCGTCTCGGCTGGTGGCACGCGATTTGCGACGCGTGGCGCACGATTGATCCGACACTGCCGAGGAAAAGGACATGCGAGCGTTCCTAATTGCTGCCGTCGTATCGATGGCGCTAACCGTTACATCGGCTTCCGCGACCGTAATTATCAGCGATGACGTCGGCGGTAAGATGCAGGACTACACAACGCACTTCCGTCAGGTGCGCGACTCCGGTGAGCCCGTCGTCATTTCCGGCACATGCGTTTCGGCCTGCACAATGGTGCTCGGATTCGTCCCAAGCGACCGAATCTGCGCTACCGATAAAGCGGTGCTTGGTTTCCATGCCGCATGGATGTTCGATAACTCCGGCAAACGCGTCGTCAGCGCGTCCGGGACGCAAGATCTAATGAATACCTATCCAGCTCCTGTGCGCGCCTGGATCGCACGGCAGGGCGGGTTGACCCCAAAAATGATGTACCTGCGAGGTCGTGATCTCGCCACCATTGTTGCGCCCTGCAATCGCTCACGCGCGGCATCTGTTTCACGCGCGAAGCGCTTCGGCGGCGTTCGTCAAGATGCCGAAACAAACACGCCTCGCGCCAGTTCTGACGCGCGACGGTGAGTAACTCGCAGTACCGGGCCCCCAGATTGCGCCATCGTACATGCTTGCTCATTCGTCCTTGCCGCCAAGAGCGAAAAGCCCATTGGAGCTTGCATAACATCGGCGCTCCTTCGAACTGCCACCATGCTGGCCAGACCTGCGAGAGCCCGGCACATCCGTCAGTGTCTCATTCGGATTGCTTAGGTGATCTGGTGCCGTGCTTCATGCACATGAACATCATCATCATGCACGGCAGAAATGCCACGAGGGGAAGTAATCCCGCTGCGGCCAGCCAGTTCCAGTTCAGCACAACTGCGGCGACGGTCCCAATACCTAGCAGAAGATACAGCACCAAGCGGTGTCGAGCGAAATACCTGCTAACTTTATTGGGGAATGGACCGGCCGCGTCAGCGGACGTCGCTTTGTGTTGAGGCAAATTACGATCAAGCAGCGTCATAGGATTCCTCAGTCTTCTGGTGAACGAAGGGATACGCCACCCCCTCCCGGCTGCAGGGATAACCCTAATCCGCAGCCGGGTTTCAATGAATGCTCGCCGACGCCGCTTGTGCAACTCGGGCCGCGCGCGTCATTGCGCCTAGTTACCCGTTATCGAGGCGTCGCAGCACGCTGGTGGTGCCGCACTTTCCTAGGGACCTGCACTTGCGGTGTCGTGCGCGGCTCCCAGGCAAATATTGAACTCTGGGCGCTACCGACCGCGGTGCTCGACCTGGCCTCATTTGGCCAATACCGCTTGTCGGAAATTGTCGCGCCAGCGTAGGCCGATGCCGACATCGCAAAAATTGGCAGGGCGAGCGAAATTGCAAAAAGGAGTTTGGTTGACATGGTCCGGCTCCATCATCTTGGAAGCGCGCCATGTGCGCTTCTAACAATGAGTTCGGAACAGGTTGTTTGCCGGTTACAGGCTCACGCCGATGTGAAGCTGCCTGACCTGTCCCACTACTAGCGCAAAGGCACTCCCAATGCTGCGCCTACTAAGGTGCACAGCACAATTTTTGGCTCCTGCACTTGGCACTTCGCCGCTAAACCGAAATCGTCTGACGCCTTCTGTAGGCTCTAATACAAGTTTCGACTATCGTGTAGAATTCACGTCACTTGATCGTAAAGGGTATGATGAGGTCGCTGGCAAACGTCCATTGCGAACTCTTCGTTCCTCCGCCGAATGGCGTGGTGTTGTTCAAGGACGCGTCGTAGCGAATCTCGGGCCTGATAACGAGGCCTTCGATTTGTTTTGGGACCGGAGGCTTGATGGCAAGTCCGACCGTCAGCGCACCGTAGGTCGTCGGTCCGCCGCTGATCGCTACACCCAACGGGTTACCGTGTACAATTCGGACAAAATCCAGATTGCCGGGGAAAGAGGCGACGAAGAAGCCGTTATTGTCGCGCCAGATTTCTCCGCGGCCAGTGATCTTGAGCCAATCGTTGATCGCATAGGTCGCGTATTGGGCCACACCGTAGCCTGTCGCGTTAAACCCATCATCACGAATGTAGTTCATGTCCGTCGTCAGGGTCAGCTTGTCGGTTGCCTTCCAGACGACGGTCACATCATTGAGATAACGTAGAGCCGTGTTGGGATTGACGCCGGCAAGTACAACAGAGGACACATTGGGGTTTTCCGGACCGATATGGGTGGTTGCAGCTACGGTCAATGCACCGTCCAGCAAATTCAGGCCGAAACCGCCATGGAACGCCGCGGCCCTGTTGTTGTCACCGCAATTGAAGCAATTAAAGCGGTTGCCGAAGGTCGTGTTCACGCCGGTGTCAACGCCTAGATAAATATCAAGCATTGGATTGACGTGCGTGGTCGCCATCACGCCTGTATGCTTGAACGGGATGCCGAAATTGAAGATGTACGAATGGGAGTAGAGCGCATTGTCGGGCGCGTAAATGACCTCGGCGCCTTCCAACGTCACCATTTGTCCGACCTTTAGATCGATGCCACCCGTGGTCAGCCACGGCAGATGAAAAAGTGCGTGCGCCTCGACGATGTCGAACTGATTGCGGCCGCTGATGGACTGATCGAACTCACCCAGGAAATGCGTATAGCGCGCGTCCGAACCATACATCGCCTGGAACTTGAAGCCAAAATCGTATCCGGTGGCTTTCTGATCGAGGGGACGCTGCACCGTCAGCAATGCCTGATTCAAGAAAGCCGAATTGGCCTTATCCGTGAAGAGCTGGCCAAAATTCGTGACGGCGGGATTATTCGCATTGCCCGAAGCACCGACTTCCACGTGACCGGTTATGGTCAACGTATCCCACCAGGAGGGCGCGGGCGGAGGGGCTTTGACAGCCTTCAAAGGCACATCCGCGGCGTTGGCGGCCGTCGCAGCTGCGAATGCCATTACCGCAGATGTGATGACCTTTTTCATTGTGAGCCCCCGCCATACAGCCATAAATGAGCCCCTCGCCATTGAGTGACCCCTCGCCACCGATCGATTGAACGCCGCCAAAACTTTCGCGACAGGAACAGAGTCGATCACACGTGCACAGAATTTATTGCGCTGCATATGAAACGTCGCAAGGCAGCCAATTTAGCAGGTTAGCGGCAATTGCAGACTTATTGATCATCCTCGGGAAAGATATTTTCGATCTTTCCAGCATGTTGCAATTCGGACACGATTATTCGTCCGTCGCCGCTTCTGGTTTGGTGCGTTGTCTGCTTGAGAAGCTGCCCAACGAATGGAAGCCTGGCTACGACTCTGAGCGGCCCCAACAGTTCGGAGAGAGCGGTAGTAGTGAAAACGATAAGCAGCAGGTTGAGCGGCTCAGAGAACCTAAAGTTTGCTATCTTGAGAAAGGAGCTCTTGCAGCGGACGGTTCCTCGCCGACGCTCGCGTTTTTCCAGGCGTCGATCTCACGCAGCAGTTCTGGTCCGGACCAGATAACGGTGCCATCATCCTCCATGATGAACGCGATAAGACGGGTCATGGTTTCCCTCAGTCGAGCGGCGCTTTTCAAGGCGCTTTTGTTGTTTGGATGTCGCTCGGAGCGCACGACGAAGCTGTCGACGGACGCAGAGGGATCGTCGACGTCGTCGGCATAGAGCAGCGTCACAGGGCCAAACTCTGACCGCTGCTTCCAAAGACGCAACAGTTCTTCACAGGCAAGCTCGACGGCAAGCGGCACCGGCCTGTGCTCACTTTCCCAATACTGAACGGCGCCGCGACTGAGCCCGAGCTTTTCCCCGGCTTCGACCTGCGTGTATCCCAATTTCCTCCGCCACTTCTTGAAGCCCCACAGGTCCATAACGTCATCCTGGAATTGCAACAGAGGAAAATTCCGAAGCGACGGCAATCCACGAGCGGTATTCTGCGTCGACTCACTGGCAGTTCATTTAGTCAGTGGGAGCAGTTGGATTAAGGCCAAGTCATTTCTCGTGGCGCGATTCACCAGGGAGATTTCGGACCTCCATGATAGCGCGGGAAAGATCCACCGTCGTTCGTATTCGGCGTGGGCTGCAGACGTGAAGCACCTCGGTCGTAAGCGAACGCAGAGCTTGGGTTGTTTTGCGGGGTGGTGACCCCAACTACGGTCCGCCTAGCCTCACTCGGCCAATAGCTCTTGCTTGTGATCGTCTCGCCCGCGTGGGCCGATGCAGCTATTGCCACCAACGGCAACGAAAGCGCGATCTTAAGAAGATGTTTCGTTAGCATGTCCGGCTCCATTGTTGGAAGCGCGTGAAGTGCGCTTCTGATAGTGAGTTCGGAGCAAACCGTCGGCCGGTTACAGGCTCACGCTGACGTGAAGCTGCCTGCACAAAGGTCCTTTACCAGCGCAATACGCGCGGTCCCAGTGCTGCGCCTGCTAACGTGCACAGCGCAATCGTGCCGCCGTACCAGACCGCAACAAACGGCAATGAATCGTCGGTGCAATGAAGTGCATAAGCCATCGCGCTCACGCCGCCGGCAATGAGACCAGCGACAGCACCTGTACGCGCTAGGTTCGTGGGCGCAGCTCTTCGTACCGCCGCGACAATGATGGCGAAGGGCACGATCGCGATAATCGGAATGGAGAGCAGGCATTCAAGCCACTGATCTCCCATGACCATCTCGTCCCAATGCGAGCTTGGCGCGAGCCCAAGGCTGATTGCTGCGAGCAGCACGATCGCCGCGAACGGCATCATGATCCGAATTGACGAGGTTCGTCGTTCCCCACCTGGCCGCGCCAGCCGCACTAAATAGATCGACGAGACGCCAACCGCACCGGCCGTAAATGCGAGCTTCAGGACAAGAAACGTCAACGCGCGAGCCGTCATGAGGTCTGCGCGGATCCCTAGTCCGGCGAGCATGAGGCCGAGCGCCACTGCCGCTGCGGCTAAGAGCGCAATGCCCATCGTCCAGTTCACCAGCCGACGATCGACCGGCTCAATGCGCGTACTGAGTGCAGCAACCAGATCGTCCGTCTTCATGACTTGGCCTCCTGAGCAATCAAGACCGCCAGTGCCTTAAGCCCGCGGTGGACGTTTACTTTTACGCCCGACACCGAAAGTCCACACCTCTGCGCAGCCTCGGCTGTGCTCAATCCGTCGAGTTTCACAGCTTGGATGGCACATTGCATGTTTTTCGGCAGCCTCTCCATCAGCCGCCTGATGTCGTATGTGCTCTCGGCGTCGCTATGATCGTCGTGTGCCATGGCCTCGTCGGCCTCATCGATCGGCACATCGGTAAGCGACGCGCGGGTCCGGCGTAGGAAATCGACCAGCTTGTAGCGCGCGATGGCATGCACCCAGGGCGTCAACAGCTCGTCCGGGTTATAGGTGTGACGTTTGATATGGATCGCCAACACAGCCTCCTGAACCAGATCCTCGGCCTCTGCCGCGCCTCTTCCAATATTCGCAAGTTTGCCTTTGTAATACGCGCGCAGACGGCGGCTCAGTCGCTCTAACAGTGCGCGATGCGAGGCCGCGTCGCCATCCAGGCTGGCAAGCATCAGTGTCTTGAGTTCTATTTCGTGGGTCGTCATGCTTGCACTATCTCTATGAGTTCGCTGATCCAGCCGGTTTGGTTACAGTCGACAGCGCCTGGATCGAAAAATCCTCGGCCCGTTGCCCTGCCGCCGTGAATTGATGGGCTTGGAGCCGATCAACATTGCGGTGAGATAGCTCCGCTGATCTCTTCGGGCGCCGCGAAGATCACGTCGGCCCGGTCTCCCATCATGCCCGCTGCCACGATCGCTGGAGCGCCCTTCTGGGGCCCATCTTCACTCACGTCGGTCTTGAACCTCAGATTTCGCTCCCAGAAATCGCGCGCCTTTCCGTCCGCGGTGGTTACCCGATAAGTATCTCGACAGTGCGTGATCGCCTGAACCCGTGCGTCCGGTTCAAGCTTTTTGAGATTTGGGACCGCACCGCCACCCATCATGCCCATCATCCCGCCCATTTGATTGCCGCGTTGCGCAGCCGATGGCGGAGCGTGACCGGGCTGGGTTGCTGCCTTGAGAAACGCCAGAAGATCGCCGCGCCGTCCTGCGTCCTTTAGGCCACGGAACAGCATTGTGTTGCCCGGAATGAGGTGTTGCGGGTCCCGAAGCCATTCATTGAGCGTTGCGTCGTCCCAGGTAATTCCCGACGACTTCAGGGCCTGTGAGTAACGGCTGAAGCTCGGTAAACCGCCAGCCTTTCTATTCCAAAGATCGGCGAGACTTGGGCCCGTCATGTTTCGGTCCGGTTGCAGAGAGTGACATGGCGCGCAGGCTTGGAAATCTCGCTGGCCTCGGGCTGCATCACCTTGTTGCGCAAGCACAGGCGGCAGGAACGCGATTGTTGCAAACGCCGTTATCATGGACCTGTTCATTTCTGACCTCCCTTATTGCCGGAGCAGAGATACTTGATGAGTGCCGCTGCTGATAAGATCAAAACAAAGACGACCAACAACCAGAGAAGCCCTATGCTCCACATCATTCCAGGCATCATGTCGCTCATCATGATGCCACCTCACTCGGCTGGTTCCGAAACAAGTCGTGAGTCTTCCTTGACCGGCTCGACGGTCAGCGATGGCGGATGATCGCTTCCACGATCGTTGGATGGCAGACGGAAGCCTTTGATCAATCCATAGATCGCCGGGATCACGATCAGCGTCAGCAACGTTGACGAAATCATCCCACCGATCATCGGCACGGCGATGCGCTGCATGATCTCTGAGCCGGTACCGGTGCTCCACATGATCGGCAGCAGCCCCGCCATGATGGCCACGACCGTCATCATCTTCGGACGTACGCGTTCTACGGCGCCGATCATGATGGCGTCGTAGAGATCACCGCGCGTCAACGCGCGGCCTTCGGCGTCACGCCTCGCCTTAATCTCGGCCAATGCATGATTCAGGTAGATCAACATCACGACGCCGGTTTCGGCTGCCACGCCAGCAAGAGCGATGAATCCGACGGCGACCGCGACCGACATATTGAAGCTAAGCCACCACATCAGCCAGATTCCGCCAACCAACGCGAACGGCAGCGACAGCATCACGATCATGGTCTCGGCGATGGAACGGAAATTGAGGTACAGCAGCAGAAAGATAATCAGCAGCGTCACCGGCACAACGATCTTCAGGCGCGCCGTCGCTCGTTCGAGATATTCGTACTGGCCGCTCCAGACCACGTAATATCCGGCCGGAAACTGAATGCTGGCTTGCACCGCCTGCTGCGCGTCGGCAACATAGCCGCCGAGATCGCGGTCGCGGATGTCGACGTAGATATAGGTGGCCAACTGCCCGTTCTCGGTGCGGATCGATGTCGGTCCTCGCGCCGGCTCGATCTTAGCGACCTCGCCGAGCGGCACCGCGCCTCCGGCCGGCATGGGAACCAGGACGTCGTTGGCGATGGCCTGCGGATTCTCGCGCAGGTCCCGGGGGTAGCGCATGTTCACGCTGAAGCGCTGGCGGCCTTCCACCGTGGTAGTCACGGTTTGGCCGCCGAGTGCGGTCGCAATCACATCCTGAACGTCCTGGACCATGATGCCGTAGCGCGCCAACGCCTCACGGTCCGGTGTCACGTCGAGATAATACCCGCCGATGCCCCGCTCGGCGTAAGCCGACGACGTTCCGGGCACAGCTTTCAAAACCTGCTCGACCTGTTTCGCCAGTTTGTCGATCACGACCAGGTCGGTCCCGATCACCTTGACGCCGATCGGCGTCCGGATGCCGGTCGATAACATGTCGATGCGCGCCTTGATCGGCATGGTCCAGGCATTCGAGACACCGGGAAACTGCAGAGACTTGTCCATCTCTGCGATCAAGCCATCAATCGTTACGCCCGGCCGCCATCGCTCCTTGGGTTTCAGATTGACGACAGTCTCAAACATCTCTGACGGGGCCGGATCGGTTGCGGTTGCTGCACGGCCGGCCTTGCCGTAGACCGACGCCACCTCCGGAAACGAGCGGATGATCCTGTCCTGCATCTGCAGCAGTTCGCCCGCCTTGGTCACCGAAATTCCCGGCAGCGTGGTGGGCATGTAGAGCAGCGTGCCTTCGTTGAGGTTAGGCATGAATTCGGTGCCGAGCTGACGCGCCGGCCAGATTGTCACCGCAAGCACGGCGAGCGACAGCAGGATGACTACGGTCTTGGCGCGCATCACCCCTTTGATGACCGGCCGGTAGATCCAGATCAGGAAGCGGTTGATCGGGTTCTTGTGCTCCGGAACGATCTTGCCGCGCACGAAGATGATCATCAGCGCTGGCACCAGCGTTACCGACAGCAACGCCGCCGCCGCCATCGCAAATGTCTTGGTGAAGGCCAAGGGACTGAATAGTCGCCCCTCCTGCGATTCCAGCGTGAAGATCGGCATGAACGACACGGTGATGATGAGCAGGCTGAAGAACAGCGCCGGTCCGACCTCGGACGCCGCCTTTATCAGGATGTCGACCCTTGACTGTCCGGGTTCAGCCCGCTCCAGATGTTTGTGTGCATTCTCGATCATAACGATCGCCGCATCGACCATGGCACCGATCGCAATCGCGATGCCGCCCAGACTCATGATATTGGACCCTAGTCCAAGCAGCTTCATCGCACCGAACGCCATCAGCACCCCGACTGGCAGCATCAGGATGGCGACGAGCGCGCTGCGGACATGCAGCAAGAACACGATGCAGACGAACGCGACGACGATGCTTTCCTCCAGCAACGTATGCTTGAGCGTGGCGATGGCCGCATTGATCAGGTTCGAGCGGTCATAGACCGGGACAATCTCGACGGATTTCGGCAGGCTGCTCGCGATCTCCTTGAAGCGTTTCTTGACGTTATCGATGACGTCGAGCGCATTGACGCCAAAACGTTGCAGCACAATGCCGCTGGCGACCTCACCCTCGCCATTGAGTTCAGTGATGCCGCGCCGTTCATCTGGACCAAGCTCAACACGCGCAACATCCCGCAGCAACACGGGAGTCCCGTTGCTGGTCTTCAGCACGATGTTGCCGAGATCGTTGATGCTCTTCAGATAACCCTTGCCGCGGATGACGTATTCGAACTCCGATAGTTCGACAGTGCGGCCGCCGACGTCGGCGTTGCTGGCGCGGATCGCATCTCGCATCTTCTGCATGGTAATGCCGAGATCGCGCATGCGTTGCGGATCGAGGATGACGTTGTACTGCTTGACGAAGCCACCGACGCTCGCAACTTCGGCCACGCCTTCAGCCTTCGCCAGCGCGAATTTCAGATTCCAGTCCTGGATGGTCCGCGTGTCGGCGAGGTTCAACTCCTTCGACACCACCGCATATTGGTAGACCCAGCCTACGCCCGTGGCATCGGGACCAATCGTCGGGCTTACACCGGCCGGCAGCCGCGAGGCCGCGCCGTTGAGGAATTCGAGCACGCGCGAACGCGCCCAGTAGATATCGGTGCCGTCCTCGAAGATGACGTAAACGAACGAGACACCGAAGAACGAGAAGCCGCGCACGACCTTGGAGCGGGGCACGGTCAGCATTGCGGTCGTGAGCGGATAAGTGACCTGATCCTCGATCACCTGCGGCGCCTGCCCAGGATACTCGGTATAGACGATCACCTGCGTATCGGAGAGATCCGGTATGGCATCGAGCGGCAGATGGACCAGTGCGTAGATGCCGGCGGCGGCGGCGAAGCCGGCGCCGAACAGGACGAGCAGCAGGTTGCGAGCCGACCAATTGATGATGCGGGCGATCATTGCTGGCCTCCCGCGTCCGAAAACCCTTTGAGGGCAGCCTTCAGGTTACTTTCCGCATCGATCAGGAAGTTGGCCGAGATAACGACGGGATCGCCCTCCTTGAGACCCTGTCGGATTTCGACATAGCCATCGCCGCGATGGCCGAGTTTCACCTCGCGCGGCTCGAATCGCCCCTGTCCTTTCTCGACAAATACCGCCTGACGGCTGCCAGTATCGAGAACGGCACTTTCGGGCACGGCAAGCACGGGCTGTGAGCTGCCGGTATCGATATTCGCATCGACATACATGTCGGGAAGCAGCGCGCCATCCGGATTGGACAATTCGATCCGCACCCGGGTAGTTCGTGTTTCCCGATTCACTTGCGGATAGATGACACTGATCTTCCCGGCGAATTCGCGGCCCGGAAAGCTGCGCGCCTTCACGGTTACCGGCTGCCCGACCGAAATCGTGCCGAGACTGCGCTCCGCGACGTCGACCATCGCCCACACCACGGACGTATCCGCAACCCGGAACAACACATCCCCGGGCTGCGCGCGCATACCTTCAATGGCGTTACGTTCGAGCACAATGCCGTCGCGCGGTGCCGACCAGTCGATGGTGATCGGAACAGTGCCACTCTTCTCCATGGCGGCAATAGCTGTGTCGGGGACGTCGAGGTTCATCAGCCGCTGCCGCGAGCCGCGACCATACGCAGCGACGCCGCTCGTCCCTTTCGACGTGATGGTGGCTATGTATTCGGCAGCCGCCGATGCCACGGATGGACTGTAAATTTCCATCAACGGCTGGCCTTTACTGACTTTGCTGCCGGTGGTGACGTTCGCGACTTTCTGCACCCAGCTTTCCGCTCGCATCGAAATAACGGAGATCCGGCGCTCGTCGAGCTGGATCGCGCCTGGCGCACGAATAAGGGTTCGAATGACGCGCGATGTTGCGGGTTCGGAGCTAACGCCGGTACGCTGGATCTTCCCTGGCGAAAGCTTTACCGATCCATCATCACTGTCCTCGCCCTCATAGACCGGGATGTAATCCATCCCCATCGAATCCTTTTTCGGCTTCGGCGAGGTATCCGGCAGTCCCATCGGATTGCGGTAGTATTTGATTTTACGTTCCGTAGCGCCGCCGGCGGATGCCGCCGCTGGTGACAGCGTGTCCGGAGCTGCTTCATCAAAATTGACGTCGGTGCCCGCCGGAACGGCGCGATAATCGCGGCCATCCCCGGTCTTCCTGGGCGTCAGCGAATACGCAGGCTTGCCGTCTGGATCCTGAAAATAGATCGGCGCGGAACTTCCTTCCGCCGCTGCGGGAGTGACCATGGCGATGACACGCGTCGGCGAAGGCTGCAAGCCGGCGACGTATCCAATGCCAGCCGCCGCGATCAACGCGGCGGCAGCGCTTGCGAGAACGGCGCGGGTCATTTCTGCGCCGTGATGACGAGCTTATTCTCGACGGTGCCAGTTTCGCCCTGAACCTTGGCGCCGAGCGAAAGCTGCCAGCGGCCCGCCATGCCAAACGTTGCCTTGAATTTGTAACTGCCCGGCTCCGCGCCCGGCACCGGCGCGATCTTGGTTGCCATCTCCTGCATACCGTCCGGAGCCATGTCGAGACGGGTCGCGAAGATGACGGCGTCAGGCACGGACTTGCCGGTCTTCGTATTCATCAATCGGACGGTGATGACCTTGTCGGGCCCGGCCTGGACGGACTGATCAACCAGCTCGAATTTGTAGTCCTTAATGTCGGCCAGAGCGGCCGTGCTCGCGCCCCCAATTGCGGCAGCGATCAGCGCCGCCTGGAAGGTTTGTGCGAAGTAAAACGTCTTCATGTTCGTATCCTCGATTGTCCTGGGTCTGCCGCAAGGCGGCATGCGTCATCTGCGCGAACTTACGTCCGCGCAGCAGCAATCGGCGCCTAAGCGCCGGTCAGACCAGGTTTCGAGGGGGATGATCCGGTGGAGAACCGTCGAGGCCATCGGCGATCCGATCGTCGAAAGCCGTGAGCGGACGGTGAGATGGCAGAGGCGCCAGGATTCCGGTCGCCACAGGAGGCTGCGCCTGTGCAACGCCCAACGCGCACATCGCGCGAAGCGGACAATCCTGACAATCGCTGCTCTTCTGCGTATCCGGACAGCAAGGCATGTCGGCGGACATCGACATGTCGGTTGACATATCGCTCATCTCTGCCGCGGGCAGCAGTTTTGCCGCCGCCGGCGTGGCCAGCGGCGAAACAACGAGCCCGATGATCGCAAAGACCGCGAGCAACCGGCTGATGAATCGGCAAAAATCCATAGCCTAATTTCACATATGATCGTGAACTTGGGAAGATGGATCCTATCACAAGTTCGCCACCACAGCGGACCAGGAACGACCATGCGAAGGCGTAACCTGAAATATGGTTAAGGGAACCGCTTCAACCAGCGACATCCCCACCCAGGAAGCGCATAAATGTTTGACGGCCAGAGGTCCCGAAAAGAATGACCTCATACTTTTCGGGGGGCGCCGCCTTCCATTCCAGGTGATCCGACAGGCATTCCGGGAACCGACAACCCAACGGCACTGGGACGCTTCTCCAATAGTTGTCGTACAGCGGCTGCAGGGACATGACCTTCTAGGACATATCCGCTTACTTCGGCAGTATGACAGGCGGCCAGGTCGGATGGCACGCCGAGACGCGTCCGGACGGCGTGAAGGTTTGTCGTTTCGTCGACTTTAACCGCGAAGCCTGCCTCCTTGAGATGGCGCATCCAACCCGAGCAGCATCCACAATTTGGGTCCTTGTGAACCAAGACCGCAGCTCCGTCGGCAGAGACAGCACTCCGCGGAAAGGCCAGCAGTGCGGATGCTAATCCTAAAGCGCTTCGCCGCGTGAAAAGGCGTGGAGATACGGCTGAGTTATTCATGTCGCGATCTATGCTCCTCTATTATCGAGATTAATCTAGGCATTCCCTGTGCAAAATGAACTTCTACGTGACCGATTTCGAAACCGACCTAGCCTGGGACCGCTTGTCCAGCTCTTTCGACCATGATCGGTAATAGGCAACGGCCGTCATTAGCCCGATTCCCGATGCGCTCACGACGATTTGGGCGACGAAAGAGTCCGAAATCAGCTCGAGCAGGAAATGGCCCACGAACGAAAGAAACACTCCGACGCAAAATACTTCGAGCGAACGCTGACCGCAAACTATCAGCGGCCGAAGCCAGCGCGATTTCAAGCCGGCCCAGCCCAATGGAACAAGTCGAACGACCAGCACTGCCAACGCAACAAAATGCAAAGCCCGGTATGGTGCGAGATTGGTCTTGTCGTTGGGATTGAAAGCGCTCAACAACCATTTGGGGATCAGATCGCCCAGCGGCTCGAAATAGCCAGCGACGGTCATGAGCAGCGAAAATATCAGATAGCCGGCGCAGATCGATATAGCCGCCGAAGATCGAATAATCATCCGCACTCGTGACGCTCCACCGAGAGCGCACCAAGCGCCAAGCATGAAGAGGAATTGCCACGTATACGGATTGAAATACCAAACGCCCGACGGATACGCAGGAAGATTCCAGCCAAATTGCCGTGCAGTTAAATAGAGACCGAGCGATCCGGCGATCGCAAGGTCTGGTTGCCGAAGCATCAGCCACAGCACCGGCGGAAACATTGCCATCAGGACGATATAGAGCGGTAGAACATCGAGATTTAGGGGCTTGAACTTCAGCAACAGCCCCTGCGTCAAGGTGATGATCGGATGATCGATCAACCCTGCGACGTTGAACTCGTCCAGGAGATGCGAATGATTGTAGGCTTGAGCGACCCAGCCAATCGCAGCGATATAGAAAACGAACAGCAGCACGTGCGCGACGTACAATTGCCAAACGCGTTTGAACAGACGAGCTGTTCCCGCAATGAAGCCTTGTTCGAGCATGCTCTTTGCGTAGACGAACGCAGCCGTGTACCCCGAGATGAATACGAAGAGGTCCGCGGCATCGCTGAAGCCGTAGTTCCTCGTGGTCAGCCACGCGACCGCGTTGTTCGGAACGTGGTCGAGAAAGATTGCCCAATTCGCTATACCGCGGAAAAGATCAAGACGAAGATCTCGCCCTTTGGCAGGAAGGATGGCACGCACTGTCATGAAAACTCTGGGCATGGCTTCAGGAAAGGCACGCTTCCGATTTGTGGCAATTGAAGTCCCGAGCGGACACCCTGGAGCCCGCCTGCAGAGCGAGGATCGCCGCTCGCTCTACAGGGTTGGGGCCGGACAACCGGTCGGCGATGCGATCGTATTCGAAATTTTGTGAATCCGTCGCCACCGCTGCGGTCTCTCCCTTTACTTGGATTTTTGGAGAGTGGTTACTGTGATTTGACCGTTGACCCTGTCGGCATCGAATTTGACCTTGTCACCGACTTTGACGGTCTTCAGCATCGCGGGATCCTGGACACGGAAAACCATCGTCATGCTTTCATCTTGCATATCGAGGTTTTTGATCGGCCCATGTTTCAGTGTGATCTTGCCGGCAGCCTCGTCGATCTTCTTGACCTCGCCGTTGGCCATCGCGCCTTGAGCGATCGCCACAGCCGACGCCAAGGCCAGCGAAATCGAGAAAGCTGCTGCTACAATTTTATTGGTCTTCATGTTCGATTCCTTTCAGTCGGAGTTGAGTCTCGTGCCAGTTACTTGACAATGATCGTGCCGATCATGCCGGCTTCCCGGTGACCTGGGATCAGACATCCGTATTCGAACTCGCCGGCCTTGGTGAACTTCCAGACGATCTCATCGGCCTTCTTTGGAGCAAGCCGTTTGCCATTCGGATCATCGTGCTCCATGTCAGGGTTCTTCTTCATCGCCTCGCCATGCTTCAGATTCTCCGCCGTTGTGGCGAGGATGAATTCGTGATCGAGTTCGCCATTGTTACGCAGCACGAACTTCACCTGTTCACCCTTCTTCACCTCGACTTTCGCCGGCATGAACATCATCTTGCCGTCCATCTCGCCCATCGTTACTTGAACGATCCGAGCGGGCTTCTTCGGGTCACCGGGTTCGCCTGCAGAAAATCCTTCGCCGTGACTGTGACCTGCAGGTCCCGCTCCCGCCCAGGCAGACGCTGACAGAAACACAGTCGCAAACAACGCGATGCCAGTTTGATACTTCTTCATGTTTCGACTCCTTTGTTGATTGTACGCTTCGGCCCTCACGTTGCCGCCTACATCCCCTTCATGCCTTTCATTCCCTTCATCGCTTTCATCGCGGTCGGTTTGGTCGACTCTTTCGGCTTGTTCTGCCGCGGCGCTTCAGCCGGTGGCGCGTCAACCTTGTAGGCGACAGTGCCCTTCGGAAAATCATAGGGACCGGGATCCTTGTAATCGTCGCGGCCCAGTCCTTCGCGGATCTTCATGACCGTGAACATGCCCCCCATCTCGATTGGACCGAACTGGCCGGTCCCGGTCATCATCGGCAGCGTGTTATCAGGCATTGGCATTTCCATATCGCCCATCGCCATCCCTCTCTCGCCCATCACCATGGCGTCTGGCGCCAGCTTGCCGACCGCCTTGGCCAGATCCTTCCGCGAAACACCGATCAGGTTTCTGACGTCGTGACCCATCGCGTTCATGGTGTGATGCGACTTGTGGCAATGGAACGCCCAATCACCAGGATTGTCGGCGAGGACATCGAACGCGCGGATAGCCCCTACGGGAACATCAGTCGTGGTTTCCGGCCACTGAGCGCTTGCCGGAACCCAGCCGCCATCGGTGCAGCTCACGGCGAAGCTATGCCCATGAAGGTGGATCGGATGATTGGTCATGGTGAGATTGCCGATCCGAACCCGAACCTTATCGTTCAGCCGCACCGGCAGCGGATCGATCCCGGGAAACACCCGGCCGTTCCAGGTCCACATGTTGAAGTCGGTCATCTCGTTGACCTTCGGCAGGTAGGTGCCGGGGTCGATCAGGTAGGTGCTCATGATGAACACGAAATCGCGGTCGACCGGGCGGAATGACGGATCACGCGGATGCACCACGATCATGCCCATCATGCCCATCGCCATCTGCACCATTTCGTCGGAGTGCGGGTGGTACATGAACGTCCCGCTATGCTTCATCTGGAACTCGTAGACGAAGGTCTCGCCAGGTTTGATGTGGGGCTGGTTGAGCCCGCCGACCCCGTCCATGCCGCTCGGCAAGAGCACGCCATGCCAATGCACGGTGGTATGTTCCGGCAATTTGTTGGTGACGAAGATGCGGAGCTTATCGCCTTCTACCGCCTCAATGGTGGGACCCGGAGATTGGCCGTTGTAGCCCCAGAGATGAGCCTTCATGCCTTCGGCAAATTCGCGCACCACGGGTTCGGCGACCAGATGAAATTCCTTCCAGTCGCCGTTCATCCGCCATGGCAGCGACCAGCCGTTCAGCGTCACCACCGGCCGATAGTCCGGACCGGAGGTGGGATGCAACGGTGGCTGCATCGTCGCCTTGTCCATGATCGGTGCTTCCGGGATGCTGGCCGCCTGCACGCGGCTACTCACGGCACTGGCGCTGACCAGCGCCGCCGTTCCGAGAAATCCTCTTCGCGATAGCATGCTCATCTCCTTCAGTGGCCGCCGCCACCCCCGCCCGCTTGGGCGGTGGTGGTCGGGCGTGATTCTTTTTGAGTATCTCCAGAGCCGCCGCCGTTGATAGCGGTCGTCAAATCGGATTGCGCCAGCCAGAAATTGCGCTTGGCATCGATGGCGGCCCGCAATGCCGCGATCCTCTGTCGTGTCTCGACCAAAAGCGCGAACACGTCGACCTGCATGCTGGAAAACCGCAGTTGCATTTCTTCTGTGATGATCTTGCGCAGCGGCAGCACTTCGCGCTGATACTGTCCGGCAATGTCGTAGGTCGAGCGATAGATGCGGTATGCATCTCTCGCTTCCGAACGGACATTGACCGCCTTTTCGGTCAGGCGATTGAACGCCTGATTGTAAGTCGCAGCCGCCTGCCGGACGCGCACTTCGCCGCCGTCGAAGATTGGAATCTGAAACTGGATATCGAAACCGCGCTCGCGGAACGGTGCATTATCAGGATCACGCGTCTTGCGATCAATGCCGGCGATATCGAGCAGCGTGACGAACCGAGTTGCCTCCGACAGGTTGAGAGATTTGGCTAATGCGTCGAGTTCGATGCGGGCGATCTGAAGATCGATGCGATGACTGACAGCATCCACCTCGATGGAGGGGAGCGCAGAAGGGCGACGCGGCAAAGTGGGCAAGGTATCTGGCAGCCGGAAACTGAGATCGCTTCCCCACAGACCCATGAGCCGGGCCAGCCGTTCGCGCGAACTTGTCGCCTCTTGCCGCGTGGAAGCAAGATCCGCTGTCGTTTCGGCGTAGAACACCTGCTCGCGGGCCTGATCGAGCTTGTTGAGTGAACCGGTCTCTCCGAGCTTCTGGGCAAGTTTGGCGGTGGACTCCGCCGTCGACTTGGCGTCGGTGAGCAGTCCAACGAGTTCGTTGGCAGCGACCGTCCGGTAATATGACCGCCGGACATCGGCCGCGAGCCTCAGCGTTTCAAGCACA